>Ga0181601_10000404_pt1 | contig 34658 bp, 35 predicted proteins | sample 041ome_8_FD_133020 | JGI IMG/M metagenome (GOLD analysis project Ga0181601, IMG submission 133020) | Coastal salt marsh microbial communities from the Groves Creek Marsh, Skidaway Island, Georgia - 041407BS metaG (megahit assembly) | ecosystem: Environmental > Aquatic > Marine > Intertidal zone... | reverse complement strand
CACTTGGAGCGGTTTAACCCTGCGCTCATGGCGGTGACAGGGCATTCGATTTCGCCCTTATTCATTGAGTCCCATCGGCTTGCACCCTATAAGCCCCGGGGAGCTGATGTGAATGTTGTGCTTGATCTCATGATTCACGATGTGGATATTATTCTGAATATGGTGGGCTTGGACATTGCACGTATTTCTGCAAGCGGTGCAAAAATTCTGTCGGAGACTATCGATATTGCCAATGCACGACTTGAGTTTGCCAATGGCTGCGTGGCCAATGTCACTTCAAGCCGTGTGAGCCACAAAACCGAGCGCAAGATGCGGATCTTCGCCCATCAGTCTTATCTGACCATTGATTTCCAAGAGCGTCGGTTTGGTCTTCATCGTCGGGGAGAGCGGGAGCTCTACCCAGGTATTCCCGAGATCGTAAGCGAAGAAACCTCGTTTGAGTCGGCCGATGCCTTGCTGACAGAAATTCAAGCCTTTGTTGCCGCCGTGCGAGGCGAGGGCCCGGTGATCGTTTCAGGCCTTGATGGTCAGCGTGCCCTTGAAACCGCAATTCGAATTACCGAACTGGTGCATCAGGGCCCCACCAGTCTCGACCAACCCCTTGACCGTTCACTTTAAAAGGACTGTTTATCTTGATACCCATGGTTGACCTGCGTACGCAGTACCACTCTCTAAAGGCGGACATTGATAAAGCTGTGCTTGATGCCCTGGATGCAACGCAGTTCATTCTTGGGCCCAACGTCAGGCAGCTCGAAGAAGAGGTGAGCCAAAGCTTAGCGGTTCCGCATGTCGTTAGCTGCGCATCGGGAACCGATGCCCTGCATTTGGCACTGGCTGCTTTAGGCATTGGCCCAGGCGACGAAGTTATTACAACGCCTTTTACCTTCATCGCAACGGCCGAGGCCATTGCCTACGTGGGGGCAACCCCCGTGTTTGTTGATATCGATGCAAAGACCTTTAACCTTGATCTTGCTCAAGTGCGTGGCGCCGTTACCCCCAAGACCAAGGCAGTGATTGCAGTTCACTTGTTTGGCCAGCCTGCTGATGTTCATGGGCTTATGGAGGCCTGCTGCAAGGACAATCTTTACCTGATTGAAGACTGTGCGCAGTCGTTTGGCGCAACAGTGGGTGGTAAGCCCACCGGCGGCTTTGGCGTTATGGGCTGCTTTAGCTTCTTCCCAAGTAAAAACCTGGGTGGTTATGGCGACGGTGGTACTGTAACCACTCTCACCGATGCCCACAAGCAAGAGCTGCTTGCCCTGCGTAACCATGGAAGCCATGTGCGGTATTACCACGATGTGATTGGCTATAACAGCCGTCTTGATGAGCTGCAGGCTGCCATTCTTCGTGTGAAGCTTAAGCATATTGAGCGGTTTAATACCGAGCGACGACGCGTAGCCCATCGCTACAACGAGAAGCTGCAGGGGCTCCCAGTTACAACGCCCTTTGAAGATGGCATTGGTCGGCATGTCTTTCACCAGTACACCATCCTTACCGATCATCGCGAACAAATCTCGGCTTTTCTAACCGATAAGAAGATCGCCAGCGCAGTCTATTACCCGGTGCCTCTGCATCGACAAAAGGCTTTTGGCGATCGCTTTTCCAGCCTTAGCCTGCCCGTGGCCGAGTCGGTGAGCCAGCGTTGTCTGTCTTTACCGATCTACCCTGAGATGACCAATGATCAGGTTGATGAGGTCGCTGCAGCGGTTCGGGATGCCCTGCGGTCATAGTCACCATTCTCCATTCATGGCCTGGCGTCCTCTTAAGGGGGCGGCATGAGTTGTAATCCTCGCGATACCCAATCGGTCCGAATTGCTGTTGTTGCGGGGGAGGCTTCAGGCGACCGGCTTGCAGCGGATTTGGTGAGTGCGGTTCAGAAGAAGAGCGGCCGTCTTTCTTTTTTTGGAATGGGTGGCCCGGCCATGCGGGCGGCAGGTGTGCATATTGAACAGGATTACGCAGGGCTTTCCGTTGTGGGTATATTGGAGGCCCTTTGGCACTACCGTACCCTTCGGGCGGTGCTTGAGCGTATGAAGCGCCTGCTTGCCGACGAGCGGCCTGACCTTCTTATTCTTGTCGACTATGCCGAGTTTAATTTGCGGCTTGCTGACTACGCGAAGTCACTTGGGTTAAAAGTTTTGTTCTATGTAAGCCCTCAACTCTGGGCCTGGCGGCCAAGTCGTATTCACCGGATGGTGGGCCGCATTGATGGCATGGCCGTTTTGTTTCCTTTTGAGGTGTCGTATTACCAGGCGGTTGGCATACCGGTACGATTTGTGGGTAACCCACTGGTGGATGATGTTAGGGCATCGGGTCCAGCGGCGCAGCTTCGCGAGTCTTTTGGCTTGGCTAAGAGCACGCCCATTCTGGGTCTTTTCCCGGGCTCACGAGAGTCGGAGTGGCGTCGCCACATGCCAACACTGGTGCGGCTGGCCGAGCAGATGCTGGCCCAGGGCGTTCAGCCCGTGGTCTCGATTGCCTCCGGACTCGATATTGATGAGAAAGAGCAGGCCCGCCGACATCCCGGTATTCGTTGGGTGAAGGGCCGCTCGGTGGACTTAATGGCGAGTTGCGATGCACTTGTGGTGGCCTCGGGAACCGCGACCCTTGAGGCAGGACTGCTAAAAATTCCTATGGTAGTTATCTACAGGCTTAGCTGGCTTAGCTATGGGCTTCTTCGTATGTTCGTGCATGTGAAAGACATTGCACTGGTGAACATCGTGGCCGGTCGCCGAGTTATTCAGGAGCTTATTCAGTCTTCATTCACGCTACACAATCTTCGCGAAGAAACGCAGCGCCTCTTGTTTGATCAGGCCTATCGTCGTTCGATGGTTCAAGCGCTGTCTGAAGTGAGGGACAGCCTGGGAGAGGGCGGGGCCTCGGATCGTTTGGCAGACTGGGTGCTCGAGCTTATTCCGCCGTTGCGCGGCCCGTACGAATAATGCTGCGCTTACTTCCTTCAATGAACTCTACGAAGCGATCGACCTCGCCATAACGGCCGCGAAGCTCGATGACCTCTGGTTCATCGGTGCGATGGCCACGTCGATGCACAAGCAGGCGAAAAACCTTCTCAAGCCCCTGTATGACATCGGCCGCGATGCCCCTACGCTGAAGACCTACCTTGTTAATGCCGATGGCTCTTGCATAGTTGCCCGTGGCCAGTGTGAAAGGGGTAAGGTCGCGGTTGAGGGCTGCCCCCATACTTGTATAACCATGAGCCCCGACCCGGCAGAACTGGTGAACAAGGGTGAAGCCACCTAGGGTGACACCGTCTTCAATATGAACATGCCCCGCCAGTGATGCGTTGTTGGCGAAGATCACGTGGCTGCCAATTTTGCAGTCATGGGCGATATGGCAATACGCCATAATCAGATTATGGTCACCGACACGCGTTACACCGCCACCCCGCACGGTTCCACGGTGAAGCGTGGCCGACTCTCGAATGATGTTGTGGTTGCCAATAACAAGCTCGGTAGGCTCGTCCTTGTAACTAAGATCTTGGGGTGGCTGGCCAAGGCTTACAAAGGGGTAGATTTGGCAGTGCTCGCCAATCGTACAAGGCCCGGCAATAACCGCGTGCGACGCAATCCACGAGCCCTTACCAATTTTTACGTTAGGACCGATGACGGCAAAGGCGTCAACCTTTACATCGTCAGCCAATGAGGCTTCTGGAGAAACTTGAGCGAGTGGGTGAATCATTGTTTATTCTAAAAAGTGACGCCCGATCATACCCCAGGGGCTTAGGCTAACTTCGGCCCATGTCGCGTGCACTTGTCAATTCGGTTGTGAAGGGCTCCTTGTGGCTTGGAGGCCTTTACTCGTATTTACCTCGAGGTGTGCAACAGGCTTTCTCGGCTCCCTTGGGTGGCCTGCTGTATTGGCTAGCCTCACCCCGACGCCTGGTGGTTAAGCGCAATCTCTCGCTGTGTTTTCCAGCCCTTACTGAGTCGCAACAGCTGGCCCTGGCCCGCCGGTTTTTTCGTAATGTTGCGCGTGCCTTTTTCGATCTATTTCAGTTATGGCGAGTCGACAAAGTTGCTTTAAAACAATTAGTTGAATTAGAAAATCTCGAATATTTCGAGAATGCGAAAGAGACCTTTCGAAGGGAGGGTCGACCGGTGATTGTCTTCGCGCCTCACTTCATTGGACTTGACGCCGGTGGGGCTCGACTGCAGCTTGAGGATCAGCTTGTCTGTCTTTACTCCAACCAGGCACTCCCAGCCATTGATGCGTGGATCTATAAGGGCCGAAGCCGTTTTAACCAGCCGATGCTTATCTCGCGGCGCGATGGTATTGGGCCGTTGGTGAGAGCATTAAAGAGGGGCGTCACAGCCCATTTTTCACCCGACATGGATCTTGGCCCCCGAGGGGCCGAGTTTGTTCCTTTCTTCGGTGTCCCTGCGGCTACCCAGCCCAGCATCATCAGGCTTGCCCACCTAACAAATGCAACCGTTCTTCCAATGGTGACGCTGCTTACACCCCGGGGTTATCGGGCAAGGTTCTACGAGCCTTTGTTATTCCCGAAGGAAGAGAGCCTTGCGCAGGGCCTGGAACGAATCCATGCCTTCATTGAGGCGCGTATTGGAGAGGCCCCCGATCAATACCTCTGGGCGCATCGTCGTTTCAAAACTCGGCCCGAGGGCCTCGAGCCTGTCTATCCCCCCAAGCGGCGTCGAAAGTAAGGCTAGCTACTCCCACTCAATGGTGGCAGGGGGCTTTCCGGAAATATCGTAAACGACGCGATTGATGCCGCGAATCTCATTAATGATGCGATTCGATACATTGGCTAAAAGGCTGTGAGGAAGTTCGGCCCAGTGGGCGGTCATGAAGTCCGATGTCACCACCGCACGCAAGGCCACCACGTACTCGTAGGTGCGGCCATCACCCATGACGCCCACGGACTTTACGGGAAGAAAGACGGCAAAGGCCTGGCTTGTTAGGTCATACCAGGTCTTGCCCAGGTCGTCCGCCGAGCAAAGACCCTGTTGAAGATCTTTCTCGGTCGCTAGCGTAGAGCGAAGGGTTTCGATGAAGATGGCATCAGCCTGCTGCAGCAAGGGCACGTAACTGGGATCGATGGCACCTAAAATACGCACACCCAAGCCGGGTCCGGGGAAGGGGTGGCGATAGACCATGTCACGGGGAAGGCCCAGCGCAACTCCAAGCTCTCGCACCTCGTCTTTAAAGAGATCGCGTAGCGGTTCCAGTAGTTTCAGACCAAGCTTTTCTGGCAGCCCACCCACGTTGTGATGACTCTTGATGGTCACGGCCTTTTTTGACTTAGCACCACCGCTTTCAATGACATCGGGGTAGATGGTCCCTTGACCCAGAAACGCGATGGAGGCGCCCTGGCTCTTTAAGGCGTCGGCCTGCTCCATAAACACATCCACAAAAAGCCCGCCAATAATCTTGCGTTTGGCCTCGGGGTCGTGAACGCCCTCAAGGGCAGAGAAGAAGCGCTGCTTGGCATCGACTCGAATCACCTTGGCATGGAGTCGGCCTTCGAACATGGCCATGACCTGGTCGCCCTCGTTAAGCCGTAAAAGCCCGTGGTCCACAAACACGCAGACCAGTTGGCTGCCAATGGCCTTGTGAATAAGCGCTGCCGCTACCGAGGAGTCAACACCGCCCGAAAGCCCAAGTACAACGCCTTGCTCACCGACCTGGGCCTTTATACGGGCCACAGCCTCGTCAATATGGTCCTTCATAATCCAGTCGGGGCGAGCAGCGCAGATATCCGAGGCAAACCGCTGCAAAATGGCTCGCCCTTGAATCGTATGCGTGACCTCAGGATGAAACTGCAGGCCATAGTACCCACGGTCGTCATCGGCCATACCTGCAATGGGGCAGCTTGCCGTGGAGGCCATAAGACGAAAGCCGGGAGGCAGCTCACTCACGCCATCGCCGTGACTCATCCAGACCTTCAACATGCCGTGGCCCTCGGCCGTGGTGAAGTCGGCAATGCCCTCGAGCAGGCGAGTGTGACCCCGGGCCCGCACGTCGGCAGATCCAAACTCTCGATGGTCGCCGGCCTGAACCCGCCCGCCAAGCTGTAAAGCCATGGTCTGCATGCCGTAACAAATACCCAGCACGGGCAGGCCACACTGAAAGACGAGCTCGGGCGCCTTATCGGTCTGGTCATCGTAGGCGCTGGCATGGCTGCCCGAGAGCACAATGCCTTTGACGCAATGAGCTTGAAGGTAAGTCTTCAGCCAGTCGTCGGTCACGTCACAGGGGTGCACCTCGCAGTAAACATGTAGCTCACGCAAACGCCGAGCGATAAGCTGGGTGAGCTGAGAACCGAAGTCGAGAATAAGAATTTGGTCGTGGTTCAACCTTAGTCAGCCCGGTAGTTGGGAGCTTCCTTGGTGATTTGTACATCGTGTACATGCGACTCGCGTATACCAGCATTGGTAATCTCAACGAACTCGGCCTTGGCATGCCATTCGTCAATAGAGCGGCAGCCGCAATAGCCCATGCTCGCCCGTATACCGCCTGCAAGCTGGTAAATAATTTGCCGGGCACTGCCCTTGTAAGGAACGCGTCCCTCAATACCCTCGGGAACAAGCTTGTCGACATTGGGGTTGTCGGAGTCTTGGAAGTAGCGATCGGCCGAGCCTGCCTGCATGGCACCCAGTGAACCCATTCCGCGGTAAGCTTTGTAGGAACGGCCCTGAAAAAGCACGACTTCGCCGGGCGCTTCTTCCGTGCCGGCAAGCATGCCGCCCATCATCACAGAGCTTGCCCCAGCAGCTAGCGCCTTGGCAACATCGCCGGAAAAGCGCACGCCACCGTCGGCGATGATGGGGATACCCGAGTTGCCAAGCGCCTTCGCGACATTGGCAATGGCCGTGATTTGGGGAACTCCGACACCCGCAACAACGCGCGTGGTACAGATGCTGCCTGGCCCAATACCCACCTTCACAGCATCGGCCCCGTGGTCGGCAAGTGCCTTGGCGGCATCACCCGTGGCAATGTTGCCACCAATGACATCCACGTTAGGAAACCTGGTTTTAACCCATTGCACTCGGCTTAAAACGCCTTGGGAATGGCCATGGGCGGTATCCACCACAATCACGTCAACGCCTGCCTTAACAAGCCGCTCAACCCGCTCTTCGGTGCCTTCGCCCACACCAACGGCCGCTGCAACACAAAGCTTGCCTTGGTCGTCACGGGCAGCATGAGGGTATTCAATACCCTTAAGAATGTCTTTTACGGTGATAAGCCCTTTGAGCTCAAACTGGTCGTTCACTACCAACACTCGCTCAAGCCGGTGGGTGTGCATGAGTGTCTTGGCCTCATCCAATGAGGCCTTCTCGTCCACGGTAACAAGCCGCTCGCGCGGGGTCATGATGGACCGTACGGGCTCATCAAGCCGAGTTTCAAACCGTAGGTCGCGGTTGGTCACAATGCCAACGACTTTCCCGTCATCGACCACGGGAAGCCCAGAAATACGACGCTCTTTGGTGAGTTTTAAAACCTCCCGAATGCGCATGGTAGGAGGAATGGTGATGGGGTCCTTCACCACACCGGCCTCAAAGCGCTTGACCTTCAATACCTCGGCCGCCTGGGCCTCAGCTGTTAGGTTCTTATGAATGACACCGATGCCACCTTCTTCAGCCAGGGTAATGGCAAGCCGTGATTCGGTCACAGTGTCCATGGCCGCCGAGATCAGCGGAAGATTAAGCCTCAGCCTTCGGGTGAACTGGGTTTGTAGGCTGGTTTCTTTGGGCAGCACCGACGAGTAGGCAGGCACAAGCAAGACGTCGTCGAATGTGAGCGCTTTTTGCAGTCGTTCCATGTTCGGATTCTACCGGTTGCGGGTCCAGCGGTCGAACCGACCCTTGCTGGCCTGCTCCGAGCGACTGGCCTGCACGCGCTGACGACGGGCAAGCTTTGGGTCTGCGAGAAGAGGGTTGAGCAGCTCGAGCCGATCGCCCTGGTTAAGCAGAGTATTGGCAGACACGGCTCTTCCAAAAACGGAAAAGCCAGCGGCCTTCTTCATGGCCTCTGCAAGCTCAGCGCACTCTTGGGTCTTCTGGTGTAAAAGCCAGCCCCAAAGATCGTCAATGGTCATGGTTTCGGGCAGCTCAAGGGAATACTTAAACGCGCGGTTAAGCTCTTGCGAGGTGCTTGTCACAACAAGCTCAATGGTAATTGCTGCCTGCGTGGTTGGCGCCAAACTGGATGCCCCTTGCTAGGCAGGAGGAAGGCGATGTCTAAGCTCCGCCTGTTTCACGAAGGCATCGACAAAGCTTGCAGCGATCTGGTCAAAGACGGGACGAACCACGCGCTCAAGCAGCCCACTGGCAAAGTGATATTCCAAATAGAATTCAATTCGACAGGCCTGCTCGGTAATCGCATGAAACTGCCATTCGCCTTGCAAAGACTGAAAAGGCCCCTCGTACAGCTGCATGGCAATACGCTGACCAGGCTCGTGCAGGTTACGCGTTGTGAAAGACTGGCGGATACCCTTAAACTGAATATCCACGCGAGCAAGCAGGCTGCCGTCGCCTTGTGGGATCATCTGGGAGCCCGAACACCAGGGCAAGAACTCCGGGTATTGCGGAACGTTCGAGACCAGGTTAAACATATCGTTGGCCGAATACGGGACCAACACCGACTTTTTTACGACGGACATTTTAGGATTGTATGTCGATCATCGATAACAAGAAGGCCTTCCACGACTACTTCATTGAGGAGAGGTTTGAGGCTGGACTGGTTTTGCAGGGCTGGGAGGCCAAGGCAATTCGCGCGGGCCGTGCCCAACTGAAAGAAGCCTATGTCGTGATTCGACGTGCGGAGCTTTATTTAATTGGTGCGCATATTTCCCCACTAAGCTCGACCTCCACCCATGTCACGGCGGATCCTGTAAGAACCCGAAAGCTCCTGCTCCATGGCGCGGAGATTAGCAAGCTCATCGGCAAGGTGGAGCGCTCGGGCTACGCCCTCGTACCACTTAATTTGCATTACAGTCGAGGTCGAATAAAGCTTGATCTGGGTCTTGCCAAGGGTAAGAAGCAGCACGACAAGCGAGCCACCGAAAAGGAGAAAGAGTGGAACCGCGAGAAGCAGCGAATTCTGCGGGAAGTCGTCCGCACATCCTAATTTCGGTTCAGGCTCAGCGTCTTTATTTGTTTGATCCGGACCCCGCGTTGCCTGAACCAGGCCACTCACCCTCGCGGTCGCCGCGGGTGGAATACATCGTCTCAACATCCCGCAATGGTGCGGGCCAAGAGCAGGGCAGCTTCAAAACGCCTTTGGGCCGGCACCTTGTTCGCGCAAAGATTGGAGCGGGCGCAGCCCTCAATACGGTCTTTGTAGGTCGACGGCCTACCGGTGAAATCTGGACGCAAGACCTTGCCGCACGCAGCCCCGGGAGGGACTGGATTCTTACTCGTATTCTGTGGCTTTCGGGCCTCGAGCCCGGCGTGAACCGTCTAGGTCGCGTCGACACCATGCGCCGCTACATCTACCTACACGGAAGTCCACCGAGCGTTGTAATGGGAGAGCCCGGCTCGATTGGCTGCGTTCGCATGCGCAACCAAGACATCGTGGATCTTTTTGACCTTGTGCCCTATGGCACCACGGTGGATATCCGAGACTAGCTCGCCACTAGCGAAAGACTATTTGATTTCGGCCTTGCCTCTTAGGGACTGCTGAAAGTTACTGAGCTTCTGACGCTGCAGGCCCTCGACGATCTGGGTGCGCACCTCTGCAAGCGGTGGGGGTGCAGTTTCACGAACATCGTCAAGTCGAATGACATGCCAGCCAAACTGTGTCTGCACAGGCTCTGTCGTTAGGCTGCCCTTCTTAAGCGAGGCCATGGCTTTTGAGAAAGGCTCCACAAAAGTGTCGGCTGAGGCCCAGTCGAGATCGCCGCCGTTGCCAGCAGAGCCGGGGTCTTTGGAGAGCTGCTTGGCCAATTGTTCGAAGGCTTCGCCTTTCTTAAGACGCCCAATGACAGCGCGGGCCTGGTCTTGCGACTCCACAAGAATATGGCGGGCGCGGTACTCGGTGGACTGACCCGCAGTCATACGCTTGTATTCCTGCGAGATCTCGTCGTCTGTTACCGGGTTGCGAGAAAGCTCGTCTTGAACAAGCGATTGAATAAGAATCTGGGTCCGCGCGGTCTCAATCTGGAACCGGGTTTCAGCCTTTGCGGGCAGCCCTCTGCGCTCGGCCTCTTGCAAAAGAACTTCACGGTCCACAAGCTCTTGACGCACGAGCGAGGCCAATTCGGGACTTGACTGCTGGCCCTGCCGCTCAAGTTCTTTAATGAAGAGGTCGGCGCGCTCTTTCGGAATGGGTCGACCATTGACCACGGCAATGTTTTGGGCCTGCGCAGCTGTAAGGCATAGGCTGGTTAGAAGGAAGGCCGAGAGGCTTTTGCCAATGGGTGTAAGCGTCATTTCAACTCCGAGGGGCTACGCGCATCAATTGAGAGCGCATGGATTCGTGTGGGTAAAAGATCTGAGAGCGCATCATACACAAGCTGATGACGGCGAACGCGGCTTAGGCCCTCGAAATTGGGGCTCACGAGCATAAGATCAAAATGACCGCCACCCGAGGCAGCGCCTGCGTGACCCTTGTGGGCCTCGGAGTCATCGTGAAGCTGAAAGGCCTCAACCTCCAACTTTGCTCTTAGGCGATTTTCGATGTCCTCGATTAGGGTCATGTTTTTGCTCGATGGTTAAGGCTTGGACGACTCATCGGGTTCTGCCTTCATAAACCGCCCCATGTAGAGCGCCTGGGCGACAACGAAGGCAAGCGTGAGCCCAAGGGTTCCGAAGACTTTAAAGTCAACCCAGATGTCCGTCGAAAACGCCGAGGCAACCCAGGCATTTAGTGCGGCCATAGCCAGAAAGAAAAGAGCCCAGGCCATGTTAAGCCGCCGCCAGGCATGAGCGGGTAGCTCGATGCGGCCTGCCATGAGCTTCTCAATAAGGTAGATGCGCTTAAAGAGATGCGGAAGGATCAGCACCAACCCGAAGAGCATGTATAAGAGGCTGGGTTTTGCCTTGATGAAACGCTCGTCTTGAAGAAAGAGTGTTGCACCTCCAAAAACAACAATAAGGCCAAGGCTAATCCATTGCATCTTGTCGATGGCTAGGCCCCGCCAGCGCATGAGCCCAATCATTAAAAGACTAATAACAATTGCGCCCGCCGTGGCCGCGTAAATATCAATCGCCTTGTAGAGAACAAAAAAAGCGACAAGAGGAAGCCAGTCGGCAAAAAGCTTCATTCCGACTCGAAACGGACCGAGGCTGAGTTAACGCAGTAACGAAGCCCTGTGGGGGCGGGACCATCGTTAAAGACATGGCCAAGGTGCGCGTTGCACTGGCCGCAGACAATCTCCGTTCGGATCATGCCGTGGCTATGGTCGGCCACCTCTTTAATGACCCCGTCGGAGAGCGCCTTGAAATAGCTTGGCCAGCCACAGCCTGCATCAAATTTGTGGTCGGAGTGAAACAAGGGTGTCTTGCAACAGATGCAGTCGTACTGCCCCTTATCCCAGTGGTTCCAGTAGGCCCCTGTGAAGGATGGCTCGGTGTGCTTAAGCCTCGTGACTGCGTATTGCATGTCGGTAAGCGATTCTCGATACACCTCGTCGGGCTGCTCAAGTGGTGCAGCGGGCGTGGAACCTGTGGAACTGGGCTTCATGGACAAGACCAAAAGGAAAGGAAAGAGACTCCATTCTAAGCCTAGCTGGAGCAGCTCAAGGCAAGCCCCTTGGCCCAGTCGGGTGCGGCTTGATGCCAGGGCTCGTGACTCAGGCTGTCGTCAAAGGGATTTTTGATCATGGCCATAGCCTTATGAAGGGGTCCGACATCGCCTTCGTCCTCCAATGCACGAATGACCTCCTCAAGTACCCAGTTACGAAGTACGAAAGCAGGGTTTGCTCGAAGCCGTCGCTCAGACCACTGGGCTGTATGGATTGCGCCTGAGCTTGGCCGCGAGGTATGCCCGAGGCCCTCGCCTTCCTTGAGCTGCGCATCTAGGGAAGTGATGAATGCCCTGGATGCCTCGGAGCCTGGCAGGCATTGAGCAAGTGCACGCCAGCGGTCATCGAATGAGAGTGTCGTATTAAACGGCTGGCAGTGGCCGAGGCTGCGAAAGAAGTGCGTGAAGTCGACCGACTCTTTCTGCAAAAAAAGAAAGCATCGGTCGATGCTGGCCAGCAGTTCGGTGCGTTCGCAATGGTCCAGCCCAAGCTTGTCGCGCATGCGGCTTTCAAACCGGTTATAAAAAGCTGTCTCGTAGCTCGACTGGGCCTCTTCAAAAAGGCTTTGAGCAGACTGGCTTTTGAGATCAAGATCGTGAAGGCCTGCGAGGGCGCTTATAAGTCGTTGCAGATTCCAAAAGCCAATGGAGGGCTGGGTGGCATAACGATAACGCCCCTCGTGATCGCTGTGATTACAAATATGGTTGGGATCGAAGGCCTCCATAAAACTAAACGGCCCGTAGTCAATGGTGAGGCCGAGTGCTGAGAAGTTGTCCGTATTCATCACGCCGTGCATGAACCCCACGCTCATCCAGTCCGCCATAAGGCAAGCCGTTTTACGAGTGATGATCGCCAGGAAGTCACTGACTTGATTAAAGCCCGAAAGCCTTTGCAAGGATAAAAACTCGGGGTCCGCCTCGGACAGAGACCTCAGCATGGCAGCGACCTGCTGCTGTGCTAGAGATTTGGCCTGGGAATCAGTCTGTGCATGGCGCTTAGCCCGATAGGCAAAGTACTCAAAATGGCCAAACCGCAGAAAGCTTGGAGCGATGCGACAGACCACGGCTGCCGGCTCGAGTCTTTCGCGCACGACGGGGGTCTGCGAGACCACTAACGACAAAGCCCGGGTGGTGGCAATGCCAAGCCCATGCATGGCCTCGGAGCATAAAAACTCACGCACCGAGGAGCGCAGCACTGCCCGACCATCGGCATGCCGGGCAAAGGGTGTTGGGCCTGCACCCTTAAGCTGAAGCTCCCAGCCATTCAGTGCGCCCAGGTTCAGCGCGCGACCATCCCCCAGTCTCGGTACGAAGACACCGAACTGATGGCCTGCATAGACAGTGGCGTAGCATCGCGGCTGCCCAATGGCGCATCCCCCCGAGAGCCACTCGGCCCAGCCTGGGCAGCGTTGAATGGTCTCAGCCGATTCGCCGATGCAAGCCGCTGCCCCCTCCGAGACCGCCACCAAAACGGGTTCTTTAAGGGGTGTCGGGTCGCAGGGGTAGGTTAGGGGCTCTGTTGCCCAGGGCTGCTCAATGCCTGAAAGGCCAGCGGCAACCAACGGGCCCTGGTGACTGGACTGCGAGGACGTCAGCGCGGAAAGGCTCTGAAGCTTGGCGGTTCCGGACGCCGGATGCGCAGATAGTGGGGGAAGTTCAAAGCCGTTCATGCGAACCAGTGTAAGACTTGGTATGGTTCTGCCCATGGATTCCCCTTCGTACCCCCCGGAAAGCCCCAGTCACACGCCTTTTATGGCGCATCTTGGACCCCATCATGCCTCGGCTCATGATGGGCAGTCACGACTTGAGCTCAAGCTTCAGCCATGGCAGCGAAATGGCTTAGGCGTTGCCCATGGGGGCGTCATCATGACCCTTTTGGATGCGGCCATGGCCATGGCCGCGAAGTCAGCGGACCCCGCCGGCGCCTGGGTGGTGACCATTGAAATGAAGACCAGTTTTCTTCGGCCGGGTCGGGATGAGCTAATTGCTCTTGGCTTTTGTGAGCATCGGTCAACCAGCATGGCCTTTTGCCGTGGAGAAATAAAAGACCCCTCGGGACGGCTCATCGCCACGGCCATGGGGACCTTCCGACGCATGACGGCTTTGGCCGGCCGCAAGGCGCCTACGCAGACCGCCGATGATCCTTAGGCTGGGATGTCATAAGCGCCTGGGTGGGGAACCTAGAGCTTTGGTCGGTTAGGAATCTGCGGCTCGCGTGGCACGACGTAGGGCAAGGCCTGAAGCTCAAGCATGACTGCCTGTCCGGAAGACGGCATGCGACCGGTAACGGCAGACTGATCCCGAAAGGGCTCGAGCTTGAGACTTACCAGGTAGTGCGCGCGATCGGCGTCGGTGGAAGATGCCACCGACACGATTTCACCAACCGGGTCATCGCGGGTCCCTTCCTCAGGAAATAAAAAGATATCCGCCCCGGGTTGAAGGCCTGAAGGCCCTTGAAACAAAAACATCCGCTGGTTGAGCTTGCCAAGGTAGTGGCTGCGGGCGACTACCTCCTGGCCGGGGTAGCAGCCCTTGGTGAAGCTAACCCCGCCGAGCAGATCGAGGTTAACGGTCTGCGGCACGAAGCGCTCGCTGAGTTCGGCCTGAAACCAGGGCAGGCCTTGCCGAATCTCCGCCTCATCCCAAGCCTCGGGCGAGAGGGTCTGAAGGCCGCTGGCCAGGCGGCCCGGGGCTGAGTTTTGCTGAGAAGGCTCTGCGTGCGATGGCGGGCCAATAAGCCAAAAGCGCTCGGTGTCGTTATTTGAACGAGTCTGATGGGGCCGCTCGGCTGGCAAGAGCGTGAGGCCCTGCGCTGAGAAGGCTGCGAAATCAATCGGCTGCGTCAGCGAGCCACCGTAAATGACTGAATCGGCCTCGCGAACCTTGACCTTGGCTCGTAGTACGAACATGGACAACCGCTTCACCACGGATGTCGCGAGCGAGGCGGGCAGGAGCAATCGAAACTGTTCGGCGCTGTCGCGCCAGATCCAGAAGCTTGCATAAAGCCGACCTTTCGCGTTGCAGTAGCCAGAAAGCTGCGCCTGAACGGCACCGACCGGAGGCTCTCCGCTTGAAGGCTGGGCAAGGCCATTTACATCGTTACAGAGCTGGGCCTGGAGGAAAGAGAGCGCATCGGGCCCATCCACGATAACGACACGGTAATTGAGGCGGTGTTCTGGGACAAGGTTAAGCATAGGCTGGATAATAGGCCATAGGTTCACAGCCGCAGGTGAACTTAACCTACTTATTCAGCGGAAATAGAGGCCTTGCGACGATTTCTTTTTGCTCTTGTTGTTTTGCTGTTCTTTGGGCTTGCTGCCATGGTGGCTGGGCTGGTCTGGCTGACGCAACCGGTTATCCCTCGCCTTGCTCCCGCGTTGGGGGAGGCCAGTCAACAGCCTGCGGCTGTTGAGGTGGCCATTTCGCCTGGGGCATCGGCGCGGGCGATTGGCCGAGTCCTAAAGGACCACGGTGTCGATGTAACGCCCGACGGGTTTGCCCGGACCGCGCGACTTCTTGGGCTGCACGACCAGCTTCAGGCGGGCGTCTATGGTTTTCCGCAGGGCTCCTCCATTTGGCAGGTCCTTACGATATTAAGTCGCGGTCAAGAGCTGCAGGAGTCTGTCACCTTGTTAGAGGGCTGGACCTTTTCTCAGATTCTTGCAGCCCTTCATAACCATCCACATATTAAGAAAACGCTCACCGGTGATGCCCAGGCCATCTCGATTGCCTTGGCTCAAGAAATGAGGCTTCCTTTTGCCTCGGCCGAGGGATGGATTTTTCCAGATACTTACCTTTTCCGTCGCGGCCAGACGGACCACGACCTTCTAACCCGAGCCGTTCGTCTTCAGAAGGAAATGCTCGAGGAGGCATGGAATAAACGATCATCGCGCAACCTTCTGCAGTCCCCCGAGCAGGCACTTGTACTGGCCTCTATTGTCGAGAGGGAGACACAGGCTCCGGAAGATCGCGCTCGTGTCTCGGCGGTTTTGCAAAATCGGCTTCGTATTGGCATGCGTTTGCAGTCCGACCCCACCACTATCTACGGCCTAGGGTCGGCCTTTGATGGCAATCTTCGCCGCAACGATTTAAGTCATCCTTCCCCCTACAACACCTACCGTCACAAGGGCCTGCCACCGGGTCCGATTGCCAGCCCAGGGCGCCTGGCGTTATTGGCAGCGTTGCAGCCCGCAGAGACTTCGGCACTTTATTTTGTGGCCAAGGGCAATGGCCGCTCTTACTTTAGCCATGATCTTCAGCAGCACAACTGGGCTGTGAACTATTACCAACGGGGTATTGGGCAGCCTCCACCTGTGGAAAGAAGCCTGTGAGCCTTTTTGGGTCCAGTCCGCCGCCCAGTGCCAGCCAGTCGGCGGAATCAGGTGCAGCGGGCCCGAAGTTTCTGGTGCTCGAGGGTATTGACGGCGCGGGTAAGAGTACCCACCTTCAGTTTCTTGCCAATCGTTTACGTGAGTCGGGCCAGTCGGTTCTCATCACACGTGAGCCTGGGGGCAGCCCCTTGGCCGAGACGCTTCGAGAAATTGTTTTGCATTCGCCTATGGATGGTCTGACTGAGCTGCTTATTATTTTTGCGGCCCGCCGCGATCATCTGCGGCAGACCATCTGGCCGGCTTTGGAACGGGGACAATGGGTTATTTCCGATCGTTTTACCGATTCCACGCGGGCTTATCAGGGGACAGCCCGTGGACTGCCATCAAGCCTCATCGAGGCCATGGCTCAGGCCGTTGAGGCAGAGGGTAGGGGCCCTGACCACGTCTTCTATTTCGATCTTCCGGCCGAAGTGGCCGCCAAGCGAAGGCGCGATCGTTCTGCGGGCGCACTGCTTGCCGAGGAGGCTGATCGGTTCGATACCGAGACCATTGCGTTTTTCGAAAGGGTTCGCCTGGGCTATCGGCTTGCGGCCCAAAATCGCCAGGACCGACAGACCTGGATTGACGCACAGCGCTCGGTCGAAGCCATCCAGCAAGACCTCGCCCAGGTCATGCATTCTTGGCTTTCCTTCAACGCCCAACTTAGCGGTACGGCTGCCCCATGACTAAGGCAGGGCAGCAGCCAGACTCACTGGGGAATGCGCAATCTTGCCTCGTATGGAAGCCTTGGTTTGATGACTGGTGGACGCAGTCCAGGCCCTTTCTTCAAGCTGAGGCCCAGGCCGGGCTTCTTGTTGGGCCCGCCCGGATGGATCTCGGTGCCTTCGCGCTTGCCCTTGCTGCGGCGCGGCTGTGTCATCAGCCTGCTCCCGATGGTCGGGCCTGCGGAAAGTGCCCAAGCTGCCGTTGGGTAGCCCAGGGGCAGCACCCGGACTGCCGCTGGATTCGATCGGCCATGGAGCAGGGCGCCGACTCCGAGGCAGCATCTGACGACTCGGACGAGTCCGCCGATGAATTGGTCACCGGTTCTGAGCCTGCTGCAGAGACAGCCGAGGGAGACTCCGCAGGCAAAGAAAAGAAACAGAGCGCCCAGATTCTAATTGGCCAGATACGGTTGCTTCAAGATTTTGCGGGGGTGAGCTCGCATCGAGGGGGCTCACGCTGGGCCGTCATTGGGTCCATTCATCGTCTCAATATCTTTTCGGCCAACGCCCTATTGAAAGGCCTTGAGGAGCCGGAATCGGGCATGCGGTATTTGCTATACGCCGAAAGGCTTCGTGGCGTACCGGCCACCATTCTTTCGCGTTGCCGCCGGCTGGTTCTTCAGACGAACGCCCGTAGCGTTCAAGACCATGCGCTAGGAGCAAACGAGGCCAGTTCCTGGCTATTGCCCTTTCTAACTGGCCGGCCTGTGCGAGTGCAGCCCACGGCTTGGGCTGCCCGTGTGGTTAAGACCACCTCCATTGCCGATGCGGTCGAACTGTTGTTGCGCTGGCTCACCGACATGGAGCGCGCGCGCCATGGTCTTGAGGTCCGTCACTTTCCAAAGGAGGCTGAGGCGCTTACGGCCTGGGCTCATGCAGCGTCGGGTCAGACGTCGGCAGTGCCTTATGCCGACCGTTACGCAAGACTCATCGATAAGCTTTTGGTCTATGCCCGTGGCAGTCAGCACCCCGTGAATGCACAGCTTTACCTGGAGTCTGTGTTTGAGGACCTTCGTCAGTTGCTGTTCCCTGGAATAATCAGGCGTTGAAATTTAGAAAGTCATCTCATGCCGCTTGAGTTTGCCGACTCCCACTGCCATTTGAACTACGAGGGCTTGTCGCAGCGTACCGACGACGTACTCCAGGCCATGGCTTGCGCTGGGGTAACACGCGCTCTGAATATATGTACAACCCTTGAGGAGGCCGATCAGGTTCTCGAGCAGACCATAGGCCGGCCTCGTCTTTGGTGTTCGGTGGGTGTCCATCCCGATTACGACGAAGTCGCCCGCGAGCCTACCGTGGACGAGTTAGTGCGCCGGGCCGATCACGAGAAGGTTGTGGCGATTGGTGAAACGGGTCTGGACTACTACCGACTCAAAGGCGACCTGGACTGGCAGCGGGAGCGGTTTCGGGTCCATATTCGCGCCGCACGCGCGGTGAATAAGCCCTTAATTATTCATACTCGTGAGGCAGCGGGTGACACTTTACGCATCCTTCGTGAAGAGAAAGCACATGAAGTTGCTGGCGTAATGCATTGTTTTACTGAGTCAATGGATGTCGCGCGTGCTGCCATCGACCTGGGGTTCTTTATCTCGCTGTCAGGGATCGTGACCTTTAAGAATGCTCAGCAGGTTCACGAGGTTGCTCGTGAAGTCCCGCTTGAGAACCTTCTTATTGAGACGGACGCTCCGTTTCTTGCCCCGGTGCCGTTTCGTGGTAAGACCAATGAACCGGCCTTTGTGGTGCATGTGGCTGAGCGCATTGCCGAACTCAAGGGCCTCGCCGTTGAGGAAGTCGCACAAGTCACGACACAGAATTTCTGCCGGTTTATACGCCAGGCGGCTTAGCTTCGAGCCGCGTTAATGTCTCGGCGGCATCGCCTACAGATCTATGAATAGCTGCATTAAGATCTGACTTCGTCCTAAAATTTGCCCATAATGTATATTATGTTAACTAATCTGCTTATAAGAGAAGGGTCTCAACGACCCCCCTCCTCAGGATGCAGTAGTTAGATAGAGCAAGCGGGTCTGCGCAGGGTGACCGACCGGCGTGGCGTGCCCGCACTCAAAACCTAAAGCCGCTCAAAGACCACCGCAATGCCTTGGCCACCCCCAATGCACATGGTGGCAAGCCCATACCGGCCGCCGCTGCGGTGAAGCTCGTGAATGCACTTGGTTGCAATCACCGCGCCGGTTGCACCTACGGGGTGGCCAAGCGCAATGGCGCCGCCGTTAACGTTGACTTTAGCCGGATCAAACCCAAGCACTTTCGTCACTGTCAGGGCCTGCGCTGCAAAGGCCTCGTTCGACTCAATGACATCGATTTGATCAAGGGACAGGCCGGCACGCTGCAAGGCAATTTTTGTTGAGGGAATGGGCCCTTCGCCCATGACATCGTTTGGAACTCCGGCCACGGCGTAGCTGACGACCCGTGCGAGTGGTTTGGCTTTTGTTTTTGCTACCGCCGCCGCCTCGCCAAGGACAAGAAAGGCGCCCGCATCGTTAATGCCCGAGGCATTGCCTGCGGTCACAGAGCCGTCTTTTTTAAACGCAGGCTTCATGGCGGCGAGCTTTTCAAGGCTTGTCGCCCGTGGATGCTCGTCGGTATCAAAGACAACATCACCCTTTTTCGAGCTGATGGTGATGGGCACAATTTGATCTTTGAAGCGTCCCTCGGCAATGGCCTTGGCAGCCCGGTTCTGTGATTCAAGGGCAAAAGCGTCCTGGTCCTCGCGCGAAAGGCCGTGCTTGGTGGCAAGGTTTTCTGCAGTAATACCCATGTGTCCAACACCAAAGGGGTCGGTTAGGGCAGCCACCATCATGTCAATCACCTTGGTGTCGCCCATACGAGCGCCGCTTCGCATGGCGGGGCTCAGGTAGCCGCCACGGCTCATCACTTCAACGCCGCCACCAATACCAAAATCGGAGTCCCCAAGAAGGATATTCTGGCTGGTTGAGACAACGGCTTGCAGAGCCGAGCCACAAAGCCTGTTGATGGTGAGGGCCACCGATGTCATAGGCAAGCCTGCTTGAATACTTGCAACCCTTGCCACGTAGGCTGAACGTGACTCGGTGGGAATGCAGTTCCCCACCACCGCATATTGCACAAGCTCGGCATCGACAGCCGAGCGGGCGATAGCCTCTTTCATCACCATACCGCCAAGCTCGCTGGGCTCGAGGCTCGATAGGCTGCCTCCAAATCCGCCAATGGCGGAACGCACGGCACTTAGAACTAAGACTTCTCTCATATTGCTCTCCTCTGCTTAGGTTTCAATGGGTTTCTGGTTCTGAGGTGACTTGAGGTGAACGTTAGGGCTCGGTAAAGAACTCTGGGCCTCGGAGTCTACCCAGATGGCTTCAAGGTCATAGGCATCGCTCTCGACGATGTCAACGTCGGCCCACTCGCCAAGCCTTACCGGCATGGTGTGCCGTGAATTGGGGTCTGGCCAAATACGTACAGTCCCGTCAATTTCTGGGGCATCGCCCGGGCCACGGGCAATGAGGCAGCCCTCCTCTTCATCGATGGCGTCAATGAGAACACGCACGCGCCGGCCGACCCAGCGCTGCAGCCGAGCCTCTGAGATGGGCGCCTGATGCGCCATAACGCGTTCTTGGCGCTCACGTCGAACCTCTTCGGGGACCGGATTGGCTAGCTGGTTTGCGGTGGCGCCCTCGACTGGACTGTAGGCAAAACAGCCAAGTCGGTCGATCTGTGCCTCACTTAGGAAATCCAAAAGCACCTGAAACTCGTCCTCGGTCTCCCCAGGAAAGCCCGCAATAAAGGTGCTTCGAAGGGTGAGGTCGGGGCAGACCTTGCGCCAACTTTGGATCCGGTTCAGCACTTTTTCGGCGGCGGCCGGTCTTTTCATGCGCTTTAAGACATCCGGATGACCATGTTGAAACGGAATGTCCAGATAGGGAAGTATCTTGCCCTGAACCATGAGGTCAAGAACATCATCGACATGCGGATAAGGGTAGACGTAATGCAACCTGACCCAGACCCCCAGCTCTCCGAGCTCCTTGGCAAGCTCATAAAAATGCGTCTTTACAGGTCTGCCATTGACAAAGTCCGTGCGATGACGGAGGTCTACGCCGTAGGCGCTCGTGTCCTGTGAGACGACAAGTAACTCTTTAACGCCCGCCTTCACAAGGGCCTCAGCCTCGCGCATCACCTCACCTATCGGCCGGGAGACGAGGTCGCCGCGCATGCTAGGGATAATGCAAAAGCTGCAGCGATGGTTGCAGCCCTCCGAGACCTTTAGATACCCGTAGTGGCTTGGAGTAAGCCGAATTCCTTGCTCGGGAACAAGATCGGTGAAGGGATCGTGCGGCTTGGGAAGATGGGTGTGAATAGCCTGCATAACCTCGGCCGTGGCGTGCGGCCCGGTGACGGCGAGAACCTTGGGGTGTGTCTTCTGAACGAGGTCGCGCTTGCCAAGGCAGCCCGTCACGATGACCTTTCCATTTTCTTCTAAGGCCTCACCAATGGCGTCGAGGCTCTCTTGCACTGCCTCGTCAATAAAGCCGCAGGTGTTTACGACAACAAGGTCGGCCCCCCCATAGTCGGCGGAAATGGCATAACCTTCGGCTCGAAGCTGAGTAAGAATGCGCTCCGAGTCAACAAGCGCCTTGGGGCAGCCGAGCGAGACAAAGCCAACCGTGGGACTGGTCACAGAATGCGCACTGCCCTAGTCGTTCTTAGGCTTGCTGGCTGGGCGCTCTTCTCCTTTTGGGAACCCAAAAGAGGACATCATGTTGCGCGTGTTGGCCTGCATCTGTTCTTCCATTTGCAGAAAAACCTTTTGGCTCTGGTCGAGGTAGCTGGCCATTAGGTTTTGCATCATGGGGGCCTGCCCCGCCATAAACTGCGTCCAAGATTCTTGGTTTACAAGCCCTTTATTGCTGGCCATTAACGCCTCAGATTGTTTCTGAAGTTTCGTTTGCATGTCCATGAATCCTTGCATGTTTTTCTCAAGGTAGGTGCCCATCAGGCCTTGCATGGCGTTGCCATAAAAACGAATAATCTGCGCAAGGACATTGGCTGAGAAGATGGGCATGCCTGCGGACTCTTCTTCAAGAATGATCTGCAGAAGAACGCTTCGGGTGAGGTCCTCTGACGATTTCGCATCGACCACCTGAAACTCTTCGTGGGAAAGCACCAGCTCCTTGACATCGGACATGGTGATGTAGCTGCTGGTGCGTGTGTCGTAAAGCCGCCGGTTAGGGTACTTTTTAATGAGGCGGCCATCTTTTTTCGAGGAGGAGACCATAGCCTGTCCGCCTAGCTCATGTGCAGGCCACCGTTGAGCGAGAAGTCTGCCCCGGTAGCAAAGCCGCTGTCATCCGAGGCAATCCAGGTGACCATGGAGCCAATTTCTTCTGGCTCGCCAAGACGCTTAACTGGAATGGTCGCTACGATCTTCTCAAGTACCTCGGGCTTGATGGCACGAACCATGTCGGTGCCGATGTAGCCTGGCGAAACGGTGTTGACGGTGACCCCTTTGGCTGCAAGCTCCTGCGCAAGGGCCATGGTAAAGCCGTGAATACCGGCCTTGGCTGTGGAGTAGTTGGTCTGACCAAACTGCCCCTTCTGGCCGTTGACCGACGAGATGTTAATGATGCGCCCCCAGCCCTTGACCACCATGCCTTCAACCACCTGCTTGGTGACATTGAAGAGGCTATTTAAATTGGTATCAATCACAGCACCCCACTGCTCCGGGGTCATCTTTAAAAACACGCCGTCTTTAGTAATACCCGCATTATTAACAAGCACATCGGGGTTCCCGTGCTCGGCCTTCACTTTTTCAAACGCTTCGACTGTGGACTCCCAGCTTCCCACATTACCCACTGACGCGTAGAAGGTATAGCCATCCGAGGCCTGCTCGCCAATCCACTTCTGGTGGTCGCGGCTTGGGCCACAGCCTGCAATGACCTTAAAGCCTGCGTCGTGCAACTTTCGACAGATTGAGGTACCAATGCCTCCCATACCTCCGGTAACGTACGCAACGCGTTTCTCCATAACGACTCCTCCAGTAGTGTTTTCTTACCTAATGCTTTTTTAGTAATGTCCCCTTGTACGTCCTAGGTCTGGTTCTCTGCAATAAGGTCTGCTGCCTTTTCTTTGACGTAATGGCCGGGCGCGGGCTCAAGTACCTTATAAGCGCCCGGCTTGCCAAGCTTTTTGGGCGCCACCATGTCTTTGCCCTTGTAGGGCTTAAGCCATGCAGCCCAGTCATTCCACCAGCTTCCAGGGTACTCCTTCGCCTGACTCAGGAAGTCATCCGAACTCTTACCTACGGTTTTGGCGATGCTAAAACTTCGCTTGTTCTTTGCAGCGGGGTTGATGCTTCCCGCAATATGACCACTTGCCCCAAGGACAAATCGCACATTGGCACCGGTTAAAGCCTTTGCCGAGGTCCACGCCGAGGTCCAGGGCACGATATGGTCCTCGCGTGCCCCAAAGGCATAGACAGGCATCTTGATTTTTCGAAGGTCGATGGGCTGCCCGCAGATCTTGAGCTTATTGGGCCTAACAAGGTTGTTCTCAAGGTAAGTGTTGCGCAGGTACCAGGCAAAGAACGGCCCGGGTAAATTGGTGCTGTCCGAGTTCCAGTAAAGAATGTCAAAGGCTGGCGGGGTCTCTCCCTTCAGGTAGTTACGTTCGACGTAATTCCAAACGAGGTCGTTGGGGCGCAAGAAAGAAAAGGTTGTGGCCAGTTCTTGGCCAGGCAAAAGCCCGCCCTGCCCAATCGTGGCCTCACGCATGGCCACCTGAGACTCGTCAATAAAGACATCCAGTACCCCTGTGTCGGAGAAGTCGAGCAGGGTTGTCATCAAGGTAAGCGTCTGAACTGAGGTATCGCCCTGGGCGGCAAGCACAGCTAGAGCGTTGGTGGTCATGGTTCCACCCACACAGAAGCCAAGCGCATTGATAATGGGACTTCCTGAAATGGCCTTCACTGCCTCAATGGCCTTGAGAATGCCCTTGCCAATGTAGTCCTCCCAGGTGGCATTCGCCTGAGCATGGCCGGGATTCTTCCATGAAACCAGAAATACCTGGTGACCCTGATCGACCGCAAACTTCACCAGAGAGCTTTGTGGGCCGAGGTCCATGATGTAAAACTTGTTGATGCTTGGCGGCACCATCAGAAGCGGCACACTCCCCACCTTGGGCGTGGAGGGCTTATATTGAATAAGCTGAAGAAGCTCGTTTTGAAAGACGACGGCACCAGGCGTGGTAGCCAGATTTTCGCCAATCACGAAGCCCGACTCGTCGGTCTGAGAGATACGCCCCTTTTGCATGTCGTGCAAGAGGTTGTCGATTCCAGCGCGAAGACTCTCGCCCTTGGTTTCAATCAGGCGCCGCTGGGCCTCTGGGTTCGTGGCCAGAAAGTTGGTCGGCGACAGTGCATCGATCCATTGCTGCACAACAAACTTTAGTTTTTGCTGGGTCTTGGCGTCGGCATGCACTGCCTTGGTCATGGCCATGAGCGTCTCGCTATTTAAGACGTAAAGGGCTGCAAGAGTGCTGTAAGGGCTCGATTGCTGCCAGTCGGGAGTACTAAACCGCCTGTCTTGCGACGCTACCGACTGCGCGTTCTGGTCTGAAGTAAGAATCTGACTAAGCTTCTGGACATAACCACGCTGGATTTCAGCGAGGTCTTCTGCAGATATTGGGCTGAGGTTTTGCGTCATCTGAAAATTCTCCCCGACGGTGTACTTTAGTACTAGTCTACCCTCCCTGAGACCGGGGTTAACCCGTTATTGGTCACTCGTACGCCAAATAAGGGCAGCCATACGCCCCGTTTTGGGCTCTCGACGGTAGGAATAAAAAGCGGATGGGTTACTGAAGGTGCAGGCCGCCTCATTTCTGATCTCGATTCCCCTTAAGCCTCGGGCTGCTAGGGCAAGGCTTATTTGCCGGCCGGCGATCTGGGGCATATCTGCAAACCAACGTCCCGCGGGTGATGGCTTGAAGTCCACATCGGCGGCCTGATTTGCCTTTAAGGCCGCCACCACCTCCTCACCGACCTCAAACTGATCAAAGCCAATGCAGGGCCCAAGCCATACCCAGAGGCCGCTGGCGCAGTCCTCAGGACTTGCCGCCTGCATGGCGTCAATCAGCGATTCGATGACTCCATTGGCAAGGCCTCGCCAGCCCGCGTGGGCGCCTCCAACGACCCTCCCATTGCCAGATGCCATCAAGACAGGCAAGCAGTCAGCCGTCAGAATGGCGCAGGCATGACCAATAAGAGTGGAAACGCTGGCGTCAGCTTTGGGTCCGAGCCCGTCCTGCAGCTGGACGTCCGACGGATTTTCTTCTTCGACCCGAATCACCCTCGTGCCATGGACTTGTTGAAGCCAGAATGGCTTAGCCCCGAGAGCCTGTTCAAGCGTCTGACGATTCGCGTGAACGGCAGCAGGGTCATCGCCCACATGCAGCCCAAGGTTGAAGGCGCTGTAAGGGGGGGGCGAGTAACCAGCCGATGCGCAGGCCGATGCATTCAAACCCCGCTGCGTGTAGGCAAGGCCCACGCCAGGGACGGGGCAGACCACACGAACAATGGCCGGGTGGCGCGATGTCATTCGAGAGGCAGACCCGCTGCCCTGAGCAGGCCAAGAAAGTCCTCAGGGGGCCCTTGCTCAAAGTTCAAGGCCTCACCGTTCGAGGGCTTGACGAGGCCAAGGCTTTTGGCATGGAGCGCCTGACGCTCAATACCAGGCCTTGCCTGACGAGGCGCACCCTGGTGGTAGACCGGATCGCCCACGATGGGATAGCCGATTGACTGCAGGTGCACGCGAATCTGATGGGTTCGGCCCGTCTCAAGCCGGCAGGCCACAAGCCGAACGGGCTGTGCATCAAGAAGACCCGAGGCGAGCACCTGGTAGTGGGTGGTGGCGGGCTTGCCCCGATCGCCGTTAACAATCGCCATACGCTGACGGTCGCTGGGGTGCCGGCCAATGGGGGCCTCGACCTTGCCTTTCATCAGCCCCGAGCGGCCGCTATTACCCGAGGCCTGACGGTGCCAGCAGACCGCAAGGTAATGTCGGAAGACTGACTTACTTTGCAGCTGCCGAACCAGGCTTGTCTGACTGGTAAGCGTTTTGGCTACCACCATAAGCCCCGAGGTATCGCGATCGAGCCTGTGCACGATACCCGCACGAGGCAAGACCCGAAGCTCCGGCCAACGATGGATAAGTCCATTTAACAGAGTGCCCGACCAGTGCCCAGCGGCGGGATGGACCACAAGGTTGGCAGGCTTGTTGATCACAATCAGCTCGTCATCTTCAAAAACAATGGCGAGCTCCATGGGCTCTGGCTCCCAGGTTTCTGTTGCCTGAGGAATGGGGATGCGTACCTTATAAAGCTGGCCTGCCGCCACAGCCTGGCTGCCCTTTGTTATGGGGGTGTCGAAAAGGCTAACCTGTGCGGCCGTGATCCATTGCTGAATTCGGGATCGCGAATGGCTGCTAAGACTTGCTGCCAAAAAGGAATCGAGTCTCTTACCGGCCTGCTCAGGCTGGACCTCAAGGCAAAGCTCCTCGCTATAATGAGGCTGGTCTAACTCGCCGGCCTCGTCGACCTCAGAAAGGTCTTCGCCAAGTGGCTTTGGGTGAGTGTGGGTTTGCAGGTCGGTCAATGTGAAGGAGTCTCTGTCTTGATAGCCGAACGTATTAAGGGCTTGCGTCTATTTTCCCTTTTAATTTTGGTTTTGGCTTTTCTGTCAGTCGGCCTCTCAGGATGCTCGACCACCGAGCGCGACGAAACCGTGAACTGGTCGGCCGACCGGCTTTATTCCGAGGCGAAAGACGAAATGGATGCCGGCAACTGGGCCACTGCCATTAGCCTGCTGCAAAAGCTTGAGTCTCGCTACCCTTTCGGCCGGTATGCCCAGCAGGCTCAGCTCGATACGGCCTATGCGCACTGGAAGGACGGGGAGCTTGGCCTGGCCTTGGCCGCCGTTGACCGTTTTTTGCGCCTGTACCCTAATCACGACAGTGTCGACTACGCCATTTATTTAAAGGGCCTCATTAACTTTAACGATCGATCCAACCTCTTTTCAAAAATCACTGGTGAGGATCTCGCTGAACGTGACCCCAAGGCGGCACGAGAAGCCTTCGATAGCTTTAAGCGCCTTATTACGGAATTTCCCTCGAGCCGCTATACACCGGACGCCACGGCACGGCTTCAGTTTCTTCTGAACACCCTTGCCTATAACGATGTGCATGTAGCGCGTTATTACCTGCGTCGCGGGGCTCATATGGCAGCAGTCAACCGAGCCAAAGAAGTTGTCTACAGCTACCAGGGCACCCCCGCCATCGAAGAGGCCCTCGCCCAGCTTGAACTTGGTTATGCAAGGCTTGGATTAACCGACCTTCAAAAAGATGCGCGTCGTGTTTTAGAAAAGAACTTTCCAGAAAGCCTCTACCTAAAGCATGGCTACGACCCCAAAGAGCGGTTTGGGCTCTCGGAGTCGTTGCGTGCGAGTTCACCAGGGTTCTGGTCGCGACTGAAGTTCTGGAACTAACTTTTAAGCGGTGGATGCAAAGCCCTGAGTCCCTGCTCCACTGTTTGTCGGGCTTCTCGGGGCGTCACCTACGGGTCGAGTGTCTTCACAAACTCAATAGCATCGGTCAGGCTTTGGGAACGCCGAAATTTAGGCAAGGCCTCAAGCATCTTGCGTCCATAGCCCATCTGCACCAGCCTGCGGTCACCCAGTAAACAAATACCTCGATCGTGCTCGGTTCGAATGAGGCGTCCTACGCCTTGCTTGAGTGAAAGCAAGGCCTCGGGACATTGAATGTCTCGAAAGCCGCTTCCCCCAGTCCTCTCACACTGCTCGATTCGTGCCCTCAGCACGGGATCATCAGGCGGTGCGAAAGGAAGCTTATCGATAATAACCATTGACAAGGCCTGGCCCGGAACATCCACACCTTCCCAAAAGCTTGCGCTGCCCACCAAAATGGCATTGCCTTGTTGTCGAAAAAGTTCAAGCATGGCCTCTCGGCTTCGTTCGCCTTGCACCAGAAGAAGCCGGTCATCGAGCAGATGCGCATACTTTGCGCGCAGTTCCGAGGCGGCAAGACTCACGGCACGTAGGCTCGTGCACAGAATAAAGAGCCCCCCGCTTAGCTCGGAAAGAACAGTCTTGAGCTCAGGCATGCGAAGCAGTGCCTGAATATGGTCGGGTGACTTGGGGTCTGGAAGGTCCTTCGGGATAACAAGCAGACCCTGATCTTTGTAGCAAAACGGGCTTTCAAACAGCCCTTCGCGCACTGTCTGAAGACCAAGCCTGTCTTTGAAATACTGAAATGGCTTGTCACTGCCTCCCCCTAAGCTAAGAGTGGCCGACAGAAATAACCAAGGCACCGCAGCATCCTGCATAACAGGTGCAAGTACGTCGGCCAGTGACAGCGGCGAGCGATGGAGGCTAAGCCCGTAGCTGTTTTGCTCAAGCCATTGAACATAGGCCTGGCTCTCTTGAGGTACAACCTCCTGAAAAAGTCTAACTCTTGAAGACAAGTCGTGTAGACGATCTTCAAGGCGCTGCAGCTCGGGGTCCTCCGACCTTATCTCGCTGAAAACGGACTGGACCTTTCGAAGAGCGTCTTTAAGCTCCGAGAGGCCCAGTGCAAGCTTTTGATGGGCGTCAGACTCGGGTTCTGGCCAGCCGTAACGGCCAAGCCCCAAGGCCTGGGTAGCAAGTCGTAGGGACTGCGCGGAGCGCTCAATCTCTGCAGCAAGACCGGGCCAGTCGGCGCGACCGGCGGCAAGAAGCTGGCCAGCGGACAGAAGATCGCGCGCAAGCGTGGTGAGTGCCTGGCTTGAGACTGTTTGTGTGAACTGGTCGGAGGCAATATCGAGAAAGCCATGAGCCTCATCAATAATGTAGGCCTGCGGCTTGGTAAGAAGTTCAACCTCTTGGTCTTGAAGCAGTCGCAAGGACGAGCAGAGCAGGTGGTGGTTCACAATCACAACACTCGCTTCCAGGGCTTCCTCACGGGCCTTCATCACAGCGCATTCAGCAATATGCGCGCAGCGATGACCAAGGCAGTTCTCCATGGTGGAAGTCACTGCGGGAATTAAGTTGGGCTGACGACTAATAGGGTCAAAGCCGCTTAGATCTCCATCGGGTGAAACTCGCGAAAACTCAGCGAGCTGATGCAATAGGGTCTGCTCTTGCAGGTTAAAGCCAAGCTGCCCGCCGAGGGCACGATTGAGTCGATGGGCGCAGACATAGTTGGAACGTCCTTTAAGTCGGGCCACTTTCACTGGTCGACCCATAACCTCAGCAAGTCTGGGCAGGTCGCGGTTGTAGAGCTGGTCTTGCAAGGTCTTGCTTGCGGTGGAGATCACAACCGTTGCGCCTGCCGTCAGTGCCGGTATCAGGTAGGCAAAGGTCTTCCCAATGCCTGTGCCCGCCTCTGCAATCAGTGACTCGCGGTTCACGAGGCAATCAAGAATGGTTTTTGCTAAGCGGTGCTGTTCGTCACGGTAACGAAAGTCACGCGAGGAGCTTAGGAGCAGCCCATTGGGCCCGAGGTAGGTGTCAACAAGGGCTTCGAGATCCTGGTAAGGGGTCTTCCTAAGCCTGTCGTGCCCCTCAGGCTGGTTCATTCGGTGCGTCTAGGGACGCAAGGTAGGCAATTTGATCTTTTAGTTGAAGCTTTCTTTTTTTTAATCGGCGCAGGGCAAGATCGTCCGAGGAGGCGCCTGCGTCTTGGAGCGAGACGATCAACTGGTCAAGCTCTCTGTGTTCGGCTTCAAGCTCTAGCAGCCGAATCTGACCGGTTCGAATGTCATTCATTAACTTAATCTAACTGAACTTTGTCTGAAGTGAAAGGGCCTGCCTGGGTGGTGGGCTTTCCAAGTTGACCCAGACGCTGGTTGCGGACGTCAGCCGCCTCAAGGCGCTGCCTGTGCCGAACATCGGCCTCAATCTGACGTATGTCCCTGCGCAAAAGTTCCTTCGCAAGCTCATGCTGGCGGCGCGCCTGTGCCGCATCGCGCCGAAGTTCATCGAGGCATGAGGCGGAGATAAACTTGGACAGACAAACTTGTTCGCGTGAGGAGAATTCGCCAAGCTTGTCTTGGTAGTCACGGTCGAAGAGAACAAGATTCTCATTAAGTGCTTTGATTCGCTCCTGCTCCTGGTCTGTGAAGCCTGGACTGGCGATGGCCAGGGGCAAAAGGGCACAAGAAACGACTAAGCCCATACAAAAACCTGCAAGATCTCGAACAGGATGACCGAGGCGAGTAACCATCAGAACTGGCTTAGGGTTGCTCGGTGGCCAAGCTTAAGGTAGCGCTCGGTTCGCATTTCAGTTAGACGGCTCACGGTTCGTTCAAACTCTCCAGATAAGGGACCCTCTGTGTACAAAGACGCCGGGTCGGTCCGTGCAGACACTGCAAGTCTAACGCGGTGGTCGTAAAGAATATCAATAAGCCAGGTCAGCCGGCGGGCCTCGGAAAACTGGGCACTGGATAGTGGCTCGAGGTCCTCAAGCAATATAAAGGAGTAGCGCTCGGCCAGCCAGAGGTAATCGTGCATCGACCGCGGCCCGAAAAGGAGCGTTGAGGCTTTAAACCAGATCGCTGCCCCTGACTTCCTCTCGAAAGGTACCTCACGGCCTTCGATCTCTAGGCTACCGTGTTCCTCAATCGAGGACTCCGCAGCACAATCGAAAAGCGCCCTGAGTGCCTGGGACACTTCTCCGTTGGGGCTAACCTGGTAGAAGCCCTCGGAGTTCAGTAGCTCTGGCGTGAGCCAGTCGTCCTGATCGCCTGTCGCGCTAGCCGCCTTGTTACCTATTCCGGTGCCTTCCGTTGTCATGACGCCACGTCGGTAGTCCATGCCTGGGCCAAGGCCGACCACCTCTTGATTTCGCTCAAGCAGAGCGATGGCAGGAAGAAGTCTGTCACGGTGAAGGCCATCTGGGTAAAGTCCGGAGGGTGGGTAGTTGGAGGTCATCACAAAGCCAACCCGAGCATCCACAAGTGCCTGAAGCAGTCGTTGAAGGATCATGGCATCGGCGATGTCTGAGATATGAAACTCGTCAAAACAGATCAGTCGATAGCGACGCGCCACACGCAGGGCCACCTCGGCTAAGGGGTCCTCAACCCCCTTTAGGTCGTACATCTCCTTGTGGGTCGCACGCATAAAAGCATGAAAATGAACCCTAAGCTTTCGCTCGATACGGACAACCTGATAGAACGCATCCATCAGGAAGGTCTTACCTCGGCCCACCCCACCCCAAAGATAGACACCCCGAGGGATGGGGGGATGGATAAAGACGCGTGCTAAGCGCCCGCCTCGTTGGGTCTTGTAGTGCTGCCAGTCTGAGGCACACCTTTCGAGTGCTGCTAGCCCCGCGGACTGACCCACATCGAGCACCTGCCCCTCGGCTCCTAGACTTTCTTGGGCTGCCTTCTGAACGGGCCCCATAAGCAGACCTACATATTGAGCGCGCGTTTATCAACTGCGAGTGCTGCCTCTCGCACCACCTCGGAGAGCGAGGGGTGTGGATGGCAGACACGGGCAATGTCCTCAGCTGAAGCCTTGAACTCCATTGCAACCGCTGCCTCGCTAATGAGGTCGGACGCGGCAGCGGACACGATATGTACACCCAGCAGTTCATCGGTCTTTGCATCGGCAAGAATCTTCACGAAACCCTCGGGGGTGTCCATACCGAGGGCACGGCCATTCGCCATGAAAGGGAACTGCCCTGCCTTGTAGGCCCTTCCCTCAACCTTAAGCTGCTGCTCGGTTTTACCCACCCATGCGATCTCGGGCATGGTGTAAATCACCCATGGGATGCAGTTGTAATCAATGTGGGTGGCCTGCCCTGCAATGCGCTCTGCCACCATCACACCTTCGTCCTCGCCCTTGTGGGCGAGCATGGGTCCACGCACAACATCGCCAATTGCAAAGATACGCGGGTTCGATGTGGCGCAGTAATCGTCAACGGGAATAAAGCCCTGCTCATTCACCGAAAGACCCACCGCTTCAAGATTCAGGTTCTCTGTGTTGGGGACTCGCCCCACCGAGACAATAAGCCGGTCGAATTGGACCTCGGTAACAGCACCCTCAGCAGGCTTATAGCTTACGGTTACGCCTTTGCTAGAGGCCTTTACCTCGTTAATACGAATACCCATTTCAATTTTTAGACCCTGTTGCGTGAAGAGCTTAAAGGCTTCTTTGCTTACCGACTCATCACAGGCGCCCAAGAATTGAGGGGTGGCTTCGAGCACATGAACCATTGACCCAAGGCGCCGCCAGACCGAGCCGAGCTCAAGACCAATGACCCCCGCACCAATAACACCAAGTTTGGTGGGCACCTTGTCAAAGGCAAGTGCCCCTTCGTTATCACATATAAGCTTGTTGTCGACGGGAATGTTGGGAAGGTGCCGTGCTTTGGACCCCGTGGCAATGATGACATGGCTTGCACTAATTGCCTCGAGACTCTCGCCGGTCTGAACTTCAAGCATTATCTTCTCACCCTGACTCGCAACAAATCGTCCTTCGCCCTTAAGCCAGTCGATCTTGTTCTTCTTAAACAAGAATTCAATGCCCTTGGTCATTTTCTCTACGATGCCGTTTTTGCGGGCGAGCATGGCTTTGAGGTCAAAGCTTGCGCCCTTCACCGTGATGCCGTGGTGTGGCGCATGGGTGGTGATCCTCTCAAATTCTTCGCTTGATGCAAGAAGCGCCTTGGATGGAATGCACCCCACGTTGAGACAGGTACCACCAAGCACTTGTTGCCCTTCGGGATTAATCCATTTTTCAACGCAGGCCGTTTTGAAGCCCAGCTGCGCTGAGCGAATGGCAGAGATGTAACCTGCAGGGCCCGCACCAATGACCACCACATCGTAGTGCTTTGTATTGTCAGCCATAGCGACTCCTTAGTTTAAATTTCGAGCAGGAGACGCGCAGGATCCTCCAAAGCGTCCTTCATTGTGACTAGGCCCAATACTGCCTCGCGACCATCAATAATGCGATGGTCATAGGACATGGCAAGGTAGTTCATGGGCCGAATAACCACCTGGCCATTCTCTACCACAGGGCGGTCCTTGGTGGCATGAATGCCCAGAATGGCCGACTGAGGTGGGTTGATAATCGGTGTGGAGAGCATGGACCCAAACACGCCACCATTTGAAATGGAGAAGGTGCCACCGGTTAACTCTTCAAGCGTAATCTTGCCTTCGCGGGCACGCACACCAAAGTCGGAAATCGTCTTCTCAATTTCAGCAAAGGTGAGTTGGTCGGCATTACGAATAATCGGTACGACCAAGCCCCGCGGCGATCCAACCGCAATACCAATATCGAAGTAACCGTGGTAGACAATATCGTTACCATCCACCGAGGCATTGAGCACGGGATACTTCTTTAGCGCTGCAACTGCCGCCTTTACGAAGAAAGACATAAAGCCTAGCTTCACACCGTGCTCTTTCTCAAAACGGTCAACGTACTGTTTGCGCAGAGCCATGACCGGCGCCATGTTGACCTCGTTAAAGGTTGTGAGAATGGCGTTTGAAGCCTGGGACTGCAGAAGGCGCTCGGCCACCCGTGCGCGCAGCCTGCTCATCGGAACACGCTGTTCAGGCCGTCCCTCGAGCATGGCCTCTGGGCCGATGACCGCATTGACGGAGGGCAAGGACGATGTGCTTACGGGTGCAGGAATGGCCGCTGGTGACCCTGAGGTCGACGACGATGCTGCTGGGGACGCAACAACCGCAGTAGGCGCGGACCCCACCGCTGCTTGCGCGGACTGGGCAGCGAGCACATCACCCTTCGTGATACGTCCACCCTTGCCAGAGCCCTGTGCAACGCTCAGCCCAGTTTCTGCCATAAGCTTGGCTGCCGCCGGCAAAGCGGCTGCCGTTGAACCAGTCGCCGCTGCTGTGGGGCTACCCGGTGCTGCTTTGGCTGATTCGGCAGGCTTGGCAGATGGACTTGACGCGCCCGCCTTGGCATCGGTGTCGATACGGGCAATGACCTCGTCAGAGACCACCATATCGCCATTGGCCTTGACATGCTCACTCAAGACCCCGGCGGCGGGCGCGGGCACCTCGAGCACGACTTTGTCGGTTTCTATTTCGATAAGAATCTCGTCTTGTGCTACGGCTTCACCCGGCTGCTTTTTCCACTGAAGAAGTGCGGCCTCAGCGACCGACTCGGAGAGCTGAGGAACTTTAACGTCATGTAGGGCCATTGTTGTCTCTTGAAAGTTATCAGGTAAAAGGATGTGGGCTTAGCCGTTCTTGATCCGCGCAAAGGCCTGCTCAAGCAAATCTTTCTGGCGCTTTACATAGACCTCGTAATAGCCAGAGGCTGGGGCTGCCAGGGCGGGACGGCCTGCGTAACCCAGCTTCATCCCCTCAGGAATATGCTCACGCAGGTTGTGCTGGATCTGAAACCAGAAACCCTGGTTCTGTGGCTCTTCCTGCACCCAGACCACGTCGCTTAAGTTGGGGTATTTCTTAAGCTCAGCCACGAATGCCTTGTGGGGGAAGGGATAGACCTGTTCAATTCGAACAATGGCCACATCATCACGTTCGCGCTCACGACGCTGGTTCACAAGATCGAAGTAAACCTTTCCGGAGCAGACCATGACCCGCTTAATTTTCTTGGCCTGAATGGTGGGATCAACCTCGCCAATAACCGTTTGGAATTGACCCTGACTGAGCTCGTCCAGAGGCGAGCTTGCGTCTTTGTTACGCAGCAGTGACTTGGGAGTAAATACCACCAAGGGTTTACGGAACGACCGAATCATCTGGCGACGCAGAAGGTGAAAGATCTGCGAGGCGGAGGTGGGCTGGCAGAGCTGCATATTGGTGT
>Ga0181601_10000401_pt1 | contig 34766 bp, 25 predicted proteins | sample 041ome_8_FD_133020 | JGI IMG/M metagenome (GOLD analysis project Ga0181601, IMG submission 133020) | Coastal salt marsh microbial communities from the Groves Creek Marsh, Skidaway Island, Georgia - 041407BS metaG (megahit assembly) | ecosystem: Environmental > Aquatic > Marine > Intertidal zone... | reverse complement strand
TTCAACCACCTTGAAGGCCGCGGTGGATGCCTGTCTCGATACGTCGGCTGGTAAAGACGCCTCGGGTTTGGACTGTTTCCTTGAAAGCGATGGGACGACTGTGTGCTCGACAGCCGGACCTGACTGCTACTTCATCTCGGACTGGGACGTGAGCGGCGTGGAAAGCATGTACTCATTGTTCAATCAGCAGTACGATTTCAACCAAGACATCGGTAACTGGGACGTCTCGAGCGTGACGGATATGCGCTACACGTTCGGCGAGGCTTCCTCTTTCAACCAAGACATCGGTAACTGGGACGTCTCGAGCGTGACGGATATGCGCTTCATGTTCATTGCAGCTTCTTCTTTCAACCAAGACATCTCTGGATGGGACGTCTCGAAGCTTTTAACTACGTACGCCATGTTCAAAGATTGCACCTCTTTCAATCAACCCATTGGTGACTGGGACTTCTCGGCCATGACAGGCTGCGGAGCCATGTTCGAAGGCGCCACGAGTTTCAACCAACCCATCGGTAACTGGGACATGAGTCAGGTGACAGACGTACCTATCATGTTCAAGGACGCCACATCTTTTAACCAGCCCATCGGTAATTGGGACATGTCCAGCGTCACTTACGCGTCTGGCATGTTCTCCGGCGCCACGAGTTTCAATCAACCCATTGGTGACTGGGACGTGAGGAACCTGAAACGATGCGGAGCCATGTTCGAAGGCGCCACGAGTTTCAACCAACCCATCGGTAACTGGAACACCGCGAGCATGACTGCATTGACTACAATGTTCAAAGGCGCTACGAGTTTTAATCAACCCATCGGTAACTGGGACGTGAGTAATGTGAAATCGATGGGGTATACGTTTCAAGGGGCTACCTCCTTCAACCAAGACATTGGTGATTGGGACGTGCGCAAGGCACAGTGGATGTCAGGCATGTTCAAGGGTGCCAAGGCGTATGATCACGATGGAATCCTCAAGTGGAACACGGAATATATAACCAAATGGATTCGCAGTGGTGGTGTGCGTCCCGGCTCCGCGAACTCGGACTTCGACACCCTCGAGCTAAACGTTGGAAACATGTTCATGGATGCCGACGCATGGCTCGCGAGTCATCAACGCGTCGCTCATGGGGTAATGATCGCAGACGATGGCGACACAGACTACGATATCGATTACACCTACTGGAGTGACTATGATATCCAAAACCCTAGCAGTACAGTAGTGGATACGCAGCACGATGTGTCCACGTTCGGACCTCCGAGCTTTTGGGTTCGAATTTCTTCTCAAAATGCCTCCTCGTCGATCGGTGCATCCGGATCCGACGGTGCATCCGGATCTGACTTCCCAGAGTGGGGCATCGCCCTCGCCGGCGTCGCCTTGGGCATTTCCACCGTCACCTCCATCTTTTTCTTGATTCAAAAGCTCTGCTGCTCGGGACCCAAGCATCACCCGAGTTTGACGTACGCGACGCAAGACCAACCGCAACCGCAACGCGTCGTCGTCGCCAATCAAGTGTGAGGGCGAGCCGCGACGCTCTCCCTACCGTTTGACAAAGAGGGGAGAGCGAAACAATAAGACAGCGGCGCACATAAAATCAAAAGTGCGCAAGAGTAGGTCAGCGCGTGGAAGGGGTGAACGAGCCCGACGGTCGGGCGCCCTTGCAGCGCTTCACTTCACGACGCCCTTTGACACCGAAGAGCAGACTGAAGGAAGGACGATTAGATGTTTTAATACCACATCGTAAAAACGTTACGTTAGTATTACAAGTTATACCGTACTTGGTATATAATACGTCCATATGTGGATACATGTAGAAGTGTCGGTTGAAACCGCCGCTTTCGTGCGGTCGCGGTCGCGCGCGCGCGCATCGATTCGCCCGCCAGAGGACGACGCGCGCGGTGTGACCGAGGCGCGCGACCGCGGAGGGCGACGCATCACCGCTTTCCTCGTCGTCGTCGTCGTCCGTCGTCCGTCGTCCGTCGCCGATGAAGACGATGCTGCCGATGAAGAACGCCGATGTGGACGCGTCGGCAACCTTGCCGTTGACGACGGCGTCGAGACGGGCGTTGGATGCGCTTCGGGCGCTGCGAACGACGGCGCGGGACGGGGCGTTGGAGCGCGTGCGACGGAGCGCGCGGGAAGGGTTGATGGCGGTGGATGGATCGGCGGCGCGAGAGCTCGTGCGCGGGGCGGCGAGGGTGTTCATGAGACGGAAGACGGTCGAGGACGCGGAAAACGCGAAGACGCATCGCGCGGACGCTCGAGACGACGAACGGTGCGTGCGCGCGCGGACGATCGCTCGCGTGAGAGAGAGAGAGAGACTTCATCGCGCGCGGGTTATTTCGACTTCGCCGTCGGCGGCGTCCTCGTCGTTCGTCGATGGTGTGCGCGCGACGCGCGAAGGATGCGTCGCGAAGACGACTAACCGCCGAGCGTCGGCTCGCTTTGCGCGCAGAACCGAGGACGAAAGAGCCGGATCACGAAGAGAATCGCGGAGGAAACGAACCCGAGGAGGAGACGCGACGGTGGCGACCGCGACGACGACGACACCGGGATCACGCGAACGGTCGGCGGTGAAGACGGCGAGCAAAGGTGGGGTAAAGGAGACGACGCGTACCGGCGCGGTGGTTCCCCTCGATGGAGGACGCGCGGACGAGAACGAGGAGAGGGGGAAGAGTGCGGCGACGTCGGGCGACATCGCGAAGGGTGGCGACGCGAGAGAGGACAAGGATGCGATTCGTGGTGGTGACGACGCGACGAGAGACGCGGGACGCGGTGATGACGCGGGCGATGAGGGCGTCGACGAGGCGGCGGGCGAAGAAGAGTCGCGGATTTCTCGGGATTTCGCCGACGCGCAGACGCCAAAGTATGTGAAGAAGATTGATTGGCAGACGGCGACGGCGTCGGCGTCCAAGACGGCGCGGTCGACGAGGAAAAGCGTGCGAAAGAGTGCGGTGAAACGAACGGAGTCCAAGGCGACGGCGACGCCAAAGGCGATAGAGGTGGCGGCGGACGAGGCGCAAGGAAGGGATGGCGCGTCCACCGCGTCGGCGCAATCGAGCGATAAGAAGAAGCGGGCCAAGGCGCGGGCGAACGGTTTGGCGTTTCTCAAGGCGGACATTCCCGCGCTCGCGGCGCAGAATCCTCGCGCGGGTGGTGCGGTGGCGTCGACAGAGTTGCGCATTTCTCCTCGTACGCTCGCCGCTCGCCAAGCCAAGGACGCCGCGGCGGAAGCTACTCCGGTTGCGTTGGTATCTTCAAACGTCGATGTCCCGGCGGCGGCGGCGGCGACGGCGGCAGCGGTGACGGCATCGAAAGAGCCTTTGACCGCGCCCAAGACGGCGGGACCGGCGGCCCCTCGAACGTTGGCGCCGAAGCAACCAGTCGACCAACGCAGTCTCATGGAGTCGTTTATGATTCAGCCAGAGAACGCGTCGGCATCGAGCGCGATTGAACTTGCTCCGTTATCCGTGGCCAAAATTGCACCGACTCCGTCGCAAGTCAAGGCGTTGCGAAAATTGGGCGAAAAGGTGACGGCGGCGGCGGCGTCCACGGCGGCGGCTCTCGGGCAGACATCTTCCACCGTCAAACCGTCAAAGATATTCCAGTCGCTTCCTAGCACAGCTGAAGCGAGCGACGTGATGAGCCGACTAAAGCGAGCGATGGAAGCGCGATCTCGAGCAGATGAAGAGAACAAGAGACAGCTTGAGAGCGCGCTGCGTCAAAAGGAAGAGGAGCGTAAGCGTCGGGAAAAGGAGATGGAGGCGCGCAAGGCCAAGCAGGCGAGCGTCGAGGCGAGAGAGCGCGAAGAGAGGCGTTTGCGACAGGAGAGACTGGCTCAGTTCCGTCTTCAGGAGGAAGAAGCGCAGCGAAAAGCTATGCTTGAAAAGAGCAAGTTTGAAAAGATGTTGCAAGAGCAGTATAAGATGATGTCTGAGAATAAGTTGTTTACGTCTCTGACTTCGTCAAAGCGCAAAAGCGGACAAGCTGGCTTTACAACCTCCACCGCCGAGATTGAGAAGCGACGTCGACTGCTCGAAAACGCACAGGCTGCGATCAACGGTCACGCGCAGCCCGCGAGCGGCAATGCGATGCGCACACCGACTCGATCCATCTTCAAGACAAACTTTGCCTCTTCGTCAGCGCAGCGAACTCCGGCGGTTGAATCCTATCCCATCTCGCCGTACTGTAGCAGTGATAGCGAAGACGACGAGCGACCTAGAAAGGTTATACCGAACTGGGCCCGGGGTGAAGCTCTCGTACCACAGCTCAAGGCGCAATCCTACGTCGATCCGGATGAAATCTTCCCGAATCCGAGTCTCACGTGCAGCTTGGGTAAAATCTTCAAAAAGTCGTCTCGCGACCGCCGACGCAGCAGCAGTAACTGGGCGCACGATAGGCTGACGCTTCAGGAAGAGCTGAGTTACAAACAAAAAATGGGTTTCAGATGAACGAATTATTCTCTATAGCAATGTAAAACGACACGCTAATATTAATATTGCAACAACTGCAGACTAAGATTACGCCTTGAGCGGTTCGCCGTTTTCGTCCAAACCTTCAAGCCGTGGGAAAAGAGCGAGCTTTTCCACCTTTGTGCCCGCCTTGAGTCCGCCCCACTTCGTTCGCTCTTCGAAAGAGCCCTCACCGAGACCAACACCTGCGTCGAACTCAGCCATTTTGTTCGGCATCAACGGTTCCAAGAGAACCGCGGCGATGCGAAGAGATTCTAGGCACTGGTAGAGGCACGCACTCAATTCGGCGCGCTTGCTCTCATCCTTGGCCATACGGAACGGTTCTGTCTCGGTGATGAAGAGATCGACATCCATGACGATGTTCTTCGCCGCGGCAGCCGCGCGCGGCAAATCGAGCTTCTCGTATGCGGCGAGCGCATCCTTCACTTGGGCGCTCGTGCGCTCTGGGAAGTCCCAGTTGTCAAACGTCACGCGCGCGCCGTTCGACTCTTCGCTCTGAACCTCCCCGTCAAAGTACTTGTTAATCATCGCGGTCGTACGACTCACGCTATTGCCCATGGTGTTCACCAAATCGCTCGAGTAAATCTCTTGAACACGCTCCGCACTAAAGTTGGCGTCTTGAGCCCCGATCGGACCCTCGACAGCCAAGTAGTATCTCATGGCGTCCAAACCGTAATGGTTTTTGAATCGATCCATGCAAGCCAAGTCGACAAAGTTTCCGAGAGACTTGGACATCTTGCGTCCTTCTCGAATCCAAAACGCGTGCGCGTGGACTCGCTGCGGCAAGGGCAAATCGAGAGCCATGAGGAGGGCGGGCCAAATGACGGAGTGGAACCAAGAAATTTCCTTCGCCATGATGTGCATGCTCGCGGGCCAGTACTTGGAGCGGTCGGTGTACAGCGTCGAACTCTTGTCTTCACCGAGACCGATGGCTGTGATGTAATTCATCAAAGCGTCGATCCAAACGTAAATGACGTGCTGCTGATCATTCGGCATTTGGATGCCCCACTTGAAGTTGGTTCTGGAAATTGGTACGTCATTCAATCCTTCATTCAGGCGACCAATCATCTCATTTCTGCGCGCGCTCGGCGTCAAAAACTCCGGGTTATCCGCGTGAAGCGCTTCGAGCTCCTTTTGAAATTTGCTCAGGCGAAAGTAGTAGTTTTCTTCGCTGGAACGAACCATATCCTTGCCGCTAATCGGGCTCTTGTAATCGAGCTCCTTCGCTTTGGACTCGGTGTAGTACTCCTCCTGTCCTTCGTCGTACCAGCCTTCAAACTTGCCCAAGTACACCGCATCCTTATCTTGCAAGAGCTTGACGAACGCTTGCACCTGTCTCTCGTGATAATCGTCCGTCGTCCGGATGAATTCGTCAAACGAAATGTCGTACGCTTCCATCACGTCGCGAAACTTCTTGCTATTCTCATCCGCGAGCTCCTGCGGATCGATCCCTCGCTTATCCGCGCTCTGCTCCACCTTTAACCCGTGCTCATCCGTACCAGTGAGAAAGAACACGTCGTCTCCTCTCGATCGTCGGTACCTCGCGTATGCGTCCGCGACTGTCGACGTGTACACGTGTCCAATGTGCGGCTGATCGTTCACGTAATAAATCGGCGTTGTCACGAACGTCGGCGCGTTCGAACTCGCGCGCGTCGTCACACATCGTCTTTGCGTGCGCGTTCGCGTCGTCTCAGACGTCGCCGCGCATCGCATCGCGCGTCCACGCGCGGTCGGGACTCGCGCGACGGTACCTCGCCATTCCTGTCTCTGTGACACGGGTGGCGTGGACGACGACGCGCCGTGGACGACGACGCGCGCCTTGACGGAGCGTCGGAGCGCTCCGGAGCACGCCTTGAGGGCGCTCGTGGACGTGGATAGCATCGTCCGCGGAGGGGTGGCCTGTCGGCGGCGTCTTCGTTTTGACGTCAGTAGTGTGACGTCACGAGCTCAAAAAGACCTTTTTGGATGGAGAGTTTGTTGGATGGATGTTGGTAGTGTTACAATTTCGTTCCGTTTCTTTTGTTTCGCGTCACAATGTCGGCGCGAGGCATGGGAATGAAGAGCGCGAGACGGGGCGGCTTCTCGTCGTCGTCCTCACACCCAGTCGCCCTCTTGAAGCTTGGCTGGGAGATACACTTCGGAGAGGTATTGAAAACCATAGCTCGACAAGGCCTGGATTTCCGCCTTGGTCTTCGTCTCGAGCATGATGTTGATCTCCTTGACCCACTCTGGGTTGCTCTTGATGAAATCTTCGTTCAACATGTGGTTTCCAGTTTCAATATCCTTCGCGGACATCTCCAGGCGGCATTGTTCGGGAATTTTAAACTTGTCTAAATCGCTCGGACGCACGCCCAACCATTTGATATCCGGCGTGGTCAAATTACCGCTGTCGAACGCCATATTTTTCGATCCCTGCATGTATACGGAGATAATCTTTAGACCGTAAGGGTCTGCGTCCACCAGTGCCAAGACTGGAATTTTCAAATCTCTCTTCACCTTGCTCAAGAAGAGCCTCGTCGCGACGTCTGGCTGCCCCTTGGCGGTTATGATGATGCACGGATACTTGTTGTAAAATCGATCCTCGGCGAGGCGCATGAACGCGGCATCCTTCTCGACGAGCAATACAAACTTGGCATCCGTTCGCATGTCTGTCACTTTGTCAATGTTACTCGGAATGGCTTTACCGCCGACGCCCATCCTGGTGCAGTCGATTTCGTCGCCGTCCTCCTTGTATTGGAGGCGACCGACCACGACACCCTTCTCAGACGCCACGACGTGCAACGAGTTGCGCGTGCAACCGAGCATGCAGGAAATGTCATCCAACACGGCGTCGGAATCCTTCTGATCCTTGAACAACTTGACGTCTGTGTAAAACAAATCCCGTTTCGTTACGTGAATCCCGCGACTCAGCACCCCGTGCACGAGTTGCATCACCCGCGTCAAAATCGTCACCTTGCGCACGCTCGACACCGAGCTAAAATTCACTTTACTTGTCTTATTCTTCAACACGATTCGATCCAACGCGTCCAAGTATACCTGATCCGTCGCGCCACGGCTTGGCAACGAGTATTGAAACCCGTCGCCCGCCAAGATGCTCTTACTCGCCGCGATCATCACCTGTTCGATCGCCGCCGCAATCTCCACACCGTCTCGATCCTCAACCTCCCGGTACTCTCCGTTCAAATCCAAATCTTCCAGCGTTCGCCTTCGTCCGGACGCCGCCTTGACGGCGCGTTCGAGCGCGTTCACTTTCCGCATCACCTCCTCCAACGACCCAGGTCGTCCATTCTGTCCATCACGAAGCTTTTTCAGCGCAAAGTTTACCCCTTCGTCCGGCGTCGCCCGTTTCTTGCGCGATTGGGGTTGTTTCCCACTCATCGCGTTTCCCGAGGGTGTTCTCTCTCCAAAACTCCTCGACCTTTGACGATCGCGTCCGCGTCTGGAGTTCAAGTTCGTTTTGAAATCTTTCTTTTTCAAAAAAACAAACTCAACGACAGCTCAGGTCCCCAGACGACGACTCGACTCGACATGTCGACCGAGGACGAGTTCACCGTCGAGCTCGTGTACGCGGCGCTTCGAGAGGTGTGGGCGGCGGATGATGCGGCGAATCCCGTCGCGGCGGCGAGACGGGAGTTTGATACGACGGCGAAACCCGAAGCGTTGGAACTGTGCGCAAAGTTGGTGGGCGCGTTTGTGAAAGAGGCGACGGCACGCGCGTGCGAGGCAGCGAGAATGGAGGGTGATCGAGCGGTGGACGGGACACATCTGGAACGGATCTTACCCCAGCTTTTACTCGATTTTGCGTCGTGAGTCGGTGTCGGCGGTGTTTTCTCCGCGTATTTGTAATTCATTTCTTTTCGTAGTATATCCAAAACGTGCGTTTGCGACTCTAATTTAATCCTCTCTCGTCGGGTTACCAGCGACGGAAACGAGGTTGATGCAATATCGGTTACCGTTTCTATCCGGGAGGTTGTGTCCGAGGTGCACACCATCAACGCTGACGCACTCACCATCTCTCAAACACCGAACGTTTTCTTGCACCATCTCCGCGTCGCGAAAAGACGGCCAACCGTGCGCGCGAGATTCCTTCTCAAACTCCTCCCACGTCCGTCCACGCGGGGCGATGAAGAGCGGTTTTCCAAACACCGGGTCGTAGTACGTCACCTCACCTTTATCTTTGACGTCCCCGATCCAACTCGTCGACCATGCGTAGCCGGCGTGTTCGGCATAGTGCCGGTTAAAGCAACAAATCCTATCCGCCAGCTCGTAATCCACGCCGTAACGCAGATTTTTCATCAGAGGCTTTTCGCAAGTGCCGTGCGCCTTTTGCGACATGACGCTCTCGTCCGCGACGATCGGGAGACCCTTCAAACCTTCGGGGATCGGCGCACCTTTGCAGCCATCGGACACGCCAGGGATGTTGGCGCCATCCAAAAAAGCGCGCGGTGCGGTCGCCGATCTCGACGCGGACGCGCCCATACCGCCGGTCCGGTTGGATGAAGACTTCAAGTTTTGACGGGACACGCCTCCGAGCGCTCGAACGCCTCGAGAGGTGAGCGCGACGCGGGACATTCGACGAGGTGTCGAGAGGTGAGCAATGACGTCATTTATCAGTACACGTCATCGTCGTCATGTCTCTCGCTTCGACGACGCGATCGACGCCGACAGTGCGCGCGACGCGATGTGGACCGGGCGTTCGATCGCACATGCGACCCCCCCGCGTCGTCGTCGCTCGCGCGGATGCGTCGTCGTTGTCGCGGATGCGACGAAGAGACGCGTTGATGGTTGGACTGTTGCTCGCGAGCAACTCGCGCGTCGCGTTCGCGGATGAAGAGAACGCCGCCGTCGACGTCGTTTCACCGCCGTCGAAAACGCGCATCGTCATCACGGGAAGTAACAGCGGTATCGGTCTCGACGCGGCGTATAAGCTGGCGACGACGGGGACGCACATTGTCGTGTTGGCGTGTCGGACGTTGGATAAAGCCGAACACGCCAAGCGTGGAATGCTTCAGCGCGCGGCGGATGAAGGGAAGACGATCGATCCGAACGATGTGGAGTGTTTTGAGTGCGATTTGGCGAGCCTGTCGAGCGTGAGGAAGTTTGCTCGCGATGTGGGCGGGCCCGTTGATGCGCTGGCTCTGAACGCCGGGGTGGAGTACAGCGGCGACCCGACGGTGCACAGAACGGAGGATGGATTTGAAGAAACCATCGGTGTGAATCATTTGGGACATTTCTTATTAGCTAATTTGCTCTTGGCAAAGCTGGAGGCGAGCTCGGCGACGCATCCGAGAATTGTGGTGACGTCGAGCGAAGTGCACGATCCGTCGTCGCCTGGCGGTAGCGTTGGCAAAGGGGCGACTTTAGGGGACCTTTCTGGGATGGAGCGCGACGGCAAAGCGTTTCAGATGATTTCAGGCGAAGAATTCGATGCCGACAAGGCGTACAAGGACTCCAAACTGTGTAACATGCTCTTTGCTTACGAACTCGAACGCAGGCTTGAAGCCGCCGGATCAAAAATTACCGTCAACTCGTTTGGACCGGGTTTGATCACGCGCACGGGTTTGTTTCGCCATCAACCCGCGCTCTTCGTCAAAGCGTTCGACATTGCCACGAACGACATTTTCAAGGTCGCCGAGACTGTCGATGGCGGCGGCAACTGCCTGGTGTATATGCTCATAGATGACTCTCTCGAAGGTGTTGGAGGCGAGTATTTCAATAACAAATTATCGCCGGGAACGCCACCCACCGGCCACGCCTTTGTGCAAACCCCGTCCAGCGCGGAATCAAACCGCGCCGACGAAGCCGCAAAGCTCTGGGCTCTTAGTGAATCCCTCGTCGGGCTCAGATGAGAATCCGCCGCATGTAATAAGTAATACGCACTATGCTCAGCTTCCTCATAACGCGCCTCACCAACCGGACAGTCATAATGCGCACTCACGCCCAAATCAGCGCGTGCGCGCTTCCATCGACGTCGCGATGCGTTGTAAACGTTAGCGCCGCCGCCGCCGCCGCCGCTCGACGTGCCGTCACCGCGCGTCGCGCCGAGTTTACCACCGGTGGACGTCTCAGTCTTCAGTCGGCATCTTTATCCGCATCGAACACCCGCACGGGCGCCGCCATCCGCGGTCGCCGCGGGTGGCGGTCGACGCCGTCGCAGCCGCGCGCGTTTCTCTGGTGGTCCCAAGAGAAGGAGCTCCGCAAGCGGTGGAAACAACTGTGTAATTTCGCTGCGGATGAGATTCCCAAAAACTCTCCGTTGGGCGGGTCCAACGGGTCGGCGGGGCGTCTGCTCCGTTGGATCGGGGAATACCCGCTCACGGCGGCTGGGTTCGCGACCGCGGTTGCCGGTGGGGTCTCTGCGGCGATCTCTGCCGCAGTGCTTCCGGTCGTCGTCGGCGTAGCGGTGCTCGCGTTACCGGCAATGCTCTTCGCCTTCGTCGGTACGGCCGCGGTAGCGTTTGTCGTTGGCGCATTGGTGCTCACTTTGGCCTTGCCCGCCATCGGGTTTTTGAGCGTATTCGGTGGATCGATCGCAGCCGCGGCGAGCGCGAAACTATTACCCGTCGCCATCATCGGCAGCGGACTCGTCATTGGCGCTAAAGCGATCGAATTCGGAATCACAAAAGATTCAAAGGCGCTCGCTGGCGCCGACGACAACGACGACTCGTGGTCGCCACGAAATGCCAACGCTAGCGACGACGGCGAAGAAGAGGACATCGAGGAAACCGTCAAGCGTCGTTTCGACGAGCGTCTCGCTGCTCTCGACGCGTCGAAGCGTAAACAAAAAGAGTGATTAGTCGCGTTCGATTGGACGCCCTTTGTAAAAATTGTCAAGCTGCGCAAAGAAAAAGCCCTCAGAAGTTGACCCTCGAACGTCAATGTCGCTCGAGGAAGTATCCACGGAAGCGCTCGTAGCCGAGATCGCGCGAAGACTCGAGTGCCAAAACAAACCCGAACGTCGGTTGATTCTCATCGGCCCGCCGGGATGCGGCAAGGTGCGTTGATTGAAGACGATGCGGCAGGAAAGACGACCGATGGATAACGAGCTGACGCGGCACGCTTGTTGCACTTTTTCGACTGCAAGACGCTGGTGACGTGGACTGACGATTGGTGACGACGACGACGACGGTGCGAATGGCATCAGGGAACACAAAGCCCCAAGATTAAGGCGGATCACTGCCTGTGCCACTTGGCGACCGGGGATATGCTTCGAGCGGCGGTCAAGGCGAAGAGCCCGAACGGGATTCGAGCCAAGGACGCGATGGAGTCGGGAAAACTCGTGAGCGACGACATCGTCGTCGGGATCATTGAGGAAGCGATCAAGGCGCCAGAGTGTAGAAATGGGTTTATTTTGGATGGGTTCCCGAGAACGGTGCCACAAGCGGTGAAACTCGATGAGATGTTGAGCGCCAAAGGGGTGGCGATTGACAACGTGCTGAATTTTGAAGTGCCAGACGAGGTGCTCGTCGAGCGCGTCGAAGGGCGATGGATTCACCCGGCGTCCGGAAGGTCGTATCACACCAAATTCGCGCCACCCAAGGTGGAGGGTAAGGATGATTTCACCGGTGAACCGTTGGTGAAGCGCAAGGATGATAACGCCGAGACGTTGAAATCAAGGCTCTCGGCGTTTCACGCGCAAACGCAACCGGTAATTGATTATTACGCGGGTAAGAACAAGGTCACCGGCATCGACGCAAACAGAAAGGCAAACGAAGTCGAGGCGCAAATTTCTAAAACCTTGTCGTGATGGTTGTGGCACACGTGACCTGCATTTTTGTATTACAGAAACATAAACTGGTCCCATCCTAAAGATGTGGCCTTTGCGCTAAAATTTTGTTGTAAAACAACCACTCACGCCTCTTCCGCGTCGCCGGTCGCCGTTGAAAACTCGCCATACATGAGTTCCGCATCCGAGAGCTCGCTCGCGTCGAACTCGTCCTCATCGTCGGAGCGCTCCTTGGGCGCCTCTAATCCCAAGAGGGAAGAGAGCTGCTTGAGCAACGGACGCAGCGTGCTATCCATCCCTATCGCTGCGACGGGCGAGAGATCGCTCGTACCCACGGATGCCTCCGCCATCTGCTGGGCGCCCATGTTGCGGATCTCGATGGCTCTCATGTCGTCCCCGAGTCTGTCTTCCATTGCCGCCCACGTGAGCCAGATGCGTTCGCTGCTCGAGTCCACCTTGACAGCGCACTTGTACAACTGTCTCGCGAGCGAAATATTATCCTCGCGCTCTTCGAGCACGGCCCAGGCGTGGAACAAACGCGCCGCGTCCTTCTTCTTTGGGTCGACCCACACGCCGCGCTGGAAAAGGTTTCGTGCGCGATCCACCTCGCCGGCTCTCCACTCCGCCATTGCCCAAGCGTTCCAGTTGGGTTGGTGGCGCGGATCCATCACCGTTCCTTGCTCAAACAGACGTCTCGCGGTGTCCATGTTGCCTTGTTCCGCCTCCAATTTGGCCAAGGCTTGGAGTAAAAACGTATCCTGCGGGTTGAGGCGGCAACCCTTGGTGAGCAGCTCCTTGGCGCGCTCGACGTAGCCAATCTTTGCCTCCCAGACGCCCCACGCTAACCAAATGTACTTGCTCTTGGGGCACATGACGAGACCTTTTTGGAAGAGCTTGCGCGCTTGCTCTTCATCTCCCGCGTTAGCCTCTAAGATGCCCCAGGATTGCCAGATGGCTGCAGACTTGGAACCCGACTCGGTGCGTACGCCTTGTCTAAAGTGCTCCCTCGCTTCGGATATCCTCCCACGTTCGAGCGCCATGACGCCGAGAGAGTGATAGAGATGCGCTGAAGCCTTTTGTGGCGGCACTAATCGAACACCCTTGAGGTAAAGCTCCCGCGCGCGCTGATAATTACCCTGATTCTTCTCCAAAGTCCCCCACCCGTGCCAACCCGCCGCGTGCGTTTTATCCGCCGCGGTGGATGCGTCGTAATACTTTCTCGCCAGCGCGATATTGCCCGACTTTTCTTCCAAAACCGCGTACGCTTGCCACAGGTACGCATTGTCACCTCCGCACGCGTCACACCCAGCCTGATACACCCTCCTCGCCTCGTCATACTTGCGCATCTTGACCAAGATTTGCCCAATTCCGCAGTACGCCCGCCCATCCGTGACGTCGTACGCCATCGCCTTTTCAAACTCAGCAATCGCCTCCAACCTCATTTTATTCCTCTCCTCCTTCGATCTAACGAACCCAGACTTATTCCTCAACGCCCTCGCTCTGTACAACGCCAAATCCTGGTTAATCTTTAACGGTTTACCCGTCGCCGATCCATCCGACCCATTCGCGTCGACGCTGACCTCTTCGCTCCCGAGCATTCGCATCGTCGACCCCGTCGTCCCGACCACGCCCCCGAGTCGTCGCGGTTTCGAGTTCGCGTCCCATTCCAGCGCCGCGTTTTCATACGTCAACGGTTCCGCCGCCGTCGCTCGTTCCGTCGTCTGTTCGTCCGCGTCTTCCTCCTCAACCGAGCGCTCGGACCGCCTTATCTCCAACGACGGCGAGCTCTCGACCGCCCTGCTCGTCGTCGTCGTCGTCGTCGTTCTCCCCGTCGTCGTCGTCCCATCGTCGTCGTCATCCAAACTCATCGACGCGCTCGACGCGTACACCGCGCTCGACGCCCCGGCGCGACGACGACGACGCGGGAGCGCGATGCGTTGCGCCGCTCGAACCGACGACGAGGGTCGTCTCGACGCGCATCGATGCGTCGTCCCGCGCGCCGCGCGCTCGGCGCCGGCGATGACCGGCGGGCGCGCCGCGGTCGACGCTGTCGCCGTCGTCGGCATCGCGTCCGCGACCGCGCGACCGACCGTGCGCGCGAACGTCGCGTCGGCGTCGTGTGACGTCGTCGGGCGCGCGCGGATGGGTTTCAAGATGGACAGGCTGTGTTCGGGGACCCTATGGGACTGTTTTTCGAGTCATGAACCGTCGATATATGTACATTTGGATGGACGTCGAAAGGTTTCGAGGCGGTCGAGGCGGTAGCGACGGACGTTACGGATGAACGGCGGGTGATGTGCGAGCGCTGCGCGTTGATTTCAATGCACTAGTTCTAAGTAATACCTAGGCGAGTTTGGGTTTGTCTGTGTCGGTGGGGATGAGTGGTGGGACGTCTCGCTCGTCGCTCGCGTCTTCGGCTTCGATTTCGTGAAATCGAGGACCGGGACCGGCTGGAGTGGCGATGCGGCGACCGGCGACGACGCGAGCGCCGCCGGCGTTTGTGTTTTCTACCCTAGCGGTGCCGCGGCGAGCGCGGCGACCGGAGCCGTAGCCGAAAATGTTGGAACCGACGAAGGAGGCGCCGACGCGGGGATCCGAGTACGCGTCTTCGGCGGCGTCTTCGGCGTCCGACGACGCGCCGCGACGGATGAGGTATCCGAGGCCGGAGAGGATGGAGAGACCGAGCCATATGGCAATGACTGGGGTGAGGGCGCCGCAGCGGGATATGGTGGAGAATACACGCTCGTGTACGGCGCGCTCGTCGGCGGGCCGAGCGTCGTCAAACGTACCCTTGGTCACCATATCCATCGCCTTTTGAATCTTAATAAACATGGCCGTCTTCGCCGGGTCGTTCCCAGTCTTGTCCGGGTGATACACCATGCTTAAATCTCTGTACCTCTTGCGGATCTGCGCCGACGTCGCCGTTCGCGACAAACCGAGCGTTCTAAACGGATCGACACCCTCGGCGTCTGAAAATCCCAACAGCTTCGCGTACCACTCAAATTTCGCCCACATGTCCACGTACTCTGGCTTCCTCCGCCTTCTGATGACCCTGTCCACGAGTTTTGGATAAAAGTAAGCCGCGGCAAAGATGACTGGAATGGGCGCGATGCACGCAAAGGTGACGGCCCAGATTACAAAGGACCAAAACGCGCTCGGACCGAGATAATACGTCCACAACTCCTGCGCCGTCGCCACCCCTTGAAACAACACCAACCCAACGAAGAGCTCTTTCACGCCTTCAAACCTCCACACACCGTAAATCATCGCCGCTAAGAAGGGCCCTATCGGCCACACCCGCGGGTACACCGCGCACTTGAACGTCGGCAATGCGCCCGTGGTCAAGATTAAAAAGTACCCCAGTCTACCCCTCCCAGTCTCGTACAGCGCCCACTGCACCCCGGCGCTGAGGCCGACGAGAAAAAAGAGCGCCCCGTACGGTATTTTCGCCCGGCGCCACGCCTCTGGGTGCACCTTCCCGAGCGTGACGAGCTTTGGAAGTAAAACCAACTGTTGAACAATGCCAAAGACTTCCTTCAACGACCATCCGAGAACGACGTACGCGATGTTCGTCAGCGCCCCTTCGACATCGTCGGAGGAGAGCATGACGATGGTCATCGCTATTCGGAACCACGGGAGCGACGCCATGGTGGCTGGCGCGCGCTCTGGCTTCGAGGTTTGTGGTTGAGAACGAAATTGGTTTCCAACAACACCGACGCGGTTGTTAAGCGAGTGTGTCAACATGTGAACAACGAACAGAGCTATTTTGAGAACGACGACGGACGCGACTACACAGAGAGGGCGAGTTGATACGGTGGAACGAACTGGTGCCTCCCGCGCATCGCTCGCGGGTGGGTGTGATCTCGAGGATTCGATGACAGAGATGGATGCACGCGCCGAGTCGAGCAGAGTGCGCGCGATGCGAGCGCTCGAAGCGTTGCGAAGCCGAATGGAAGACGCAGACGCAGCGGAACGCGAATCCGCCGCGCAGTCGCTCGAGACGGTCGAGGCGTTGAGACGAAGGGTGAAATTGTTGGAGGAGATGCTGAGAGAGCGAGATGAGGGGATTCGGAAGAATGAAAAGGAAAGATTGGAGATGTTGGAGCGACTCAAGCGCGCCGAAGGGAGAGGACACGCTGCGGAAGAAGAGGCGCGAGTGCAAAATGAGCGCGCGAAACGCGCCGACGCGGTCGTCGACGCTTTACGAATGAAAACAGACGAATTGGAAATCCGGTTGGAGTCGGCGAAACGGGACGCGCGCGATCTCGAACGTCAGGTGGACGCATACAGAGACGCCGCGAGAGCGGCTGAGGACGGACGCGTCGCCGCCGAACTCGAGGCGGCAAAGAGTGAAGCGCGCGCCAAGGATTACCTTGCCACGCCAGAAGGGCGAGACAGAATCCGTTTAGAGCATCGCATCGGTGCGCTCTCTGAAAAGCTTCGCGACTTGACGTCGAGGGAATCCAAAGTCATCTCTCGATTTAGACGCGCATTGCGAGACGAAATCGATGAAGTCCGAGCTCGCGAATGTCTTATCATCCCCACGGCGTAAGATTCACAAAGTAAATACATTACATCATCTCTGAAATCACGGCGTCGGCGCTTGCATCTGCGCCGCCGCATTCACGCGCTGAATCGCATCCGCCACGGCCTTTTCTGGAGACTCGTAACTCTGGAAGTCAACCTCAACCGCCCCTTCGTTGTACGTCGACGTCGCGATCAGCCCCGCGCCTGCGCCGACGATTCCTATCGCCACCAACGCGTACTGCGCCGCCTGTCCCAACCCATCAAAGGATTCTGATTCCCACGGATCGCTCTCGAGCATCTCTGGCGGAAGGCTATTCTTTTGCGCCTCACTCAGCGGCGTCGCGATGTCGTCCCCATCTTTTCTTTGCCCGCCGGTCGCCGGTCGACCGTCGGTGGATATCACGCGCGGTTGGACGGATTGTTTCTTCTTCGCCGCGCACGTCGTCGACGCTCGTCGCGGGGCGACGCCGACGCGCGGGGTCGTTACGGTCAGTGGTCGCATCTTTCGCGTGGGTGACAGTGAGGTTTGGTTATCCAGAACGGCGCGCGGATGGAAGAAAGAGAGCGATCCAAACGGTTGGTGCTACCTACTCGCTTACATCAAGCGGCGGTTCGTTTACTACTGCGCTTTTTAGAAACCTTGCGACGACGTTTCGCGCCGCCGGTTTTGGTTTTGGATGCGGCGCGTTTTTTCGGTGGCGGTTTGGCGGAAACCGCACGAAGCCATTCGGCGTCGTCGGCGGCTTTGGACGCAGATGTCGATCGACGACAGTTGTCGCACGTTCCGCGGCAGACGTCCCTGGAGATGTCCTCACCGAGATAGCGTAGAAGGGCGACTCGACGGCACTCGGTGCGGTTTTCGAGAAAAGATTGGACCGCGTCGAGGAGCGGCATGGCTTTTTCGAGGCGAGAGCGGCGAGAGACGCCTTTTTGAGGCATTTTGATCATGCGCTCGATGCGGGAAATATCCGCCTTGGCGTAGAGGACGATGCCCGCGGCTGGGGCGCCATCGCGACCGGCGCGACCGACCTCTTGGTATAAACCTTCGAGGCTTTTCGGTGCGCAGTGATGAACGACCCATCGGACGTTGGGCTTGTCGATACCCATGCCAAAGGCGATGGTGGCGCAGCAGACGGCAACGTCGCCAGACATCCACTTGTTTTGCACAGCGAGACGTTGGTTGTCCGTCATGCCGGCGTGGTAAGACGCCGCGCTCGGGCCGGGCGCGAGTCGTTCGCGCTGTCGACGCATGCGCTCATCGTTGAGCGCCTTGGCGATGGTTTCCGTCTCATCGCGGCTGAGACAGTAAACGATGCCGGCGTCGTCGGGGCCGAATCGATCCGCGACCCACGACGCGAATTGTTGCAAGTCGTACAAATCCTTCTTGGGCATCACCGTGAGAGAGATGTTGGGACGATTGAAAGTGACGATGAATGATTTCGCTGTTTTCGTAATTTTCAGCGTCTTCATCACGTCTGTCCGCACCGTCATTGTCGCCGTCGCGGTGAGCGCCGTAATCGGCACCTTTGGGTAATTCTTTCTCAGAACACCGAGCGCCTTGTAATCTGGTCTAAAGTCGTGTCCCCAAGACGACACGCAGTGCGCCTCGTCGACGACGAATCTCGTCAATAATCCCCTATCGTCTAATTGATTCATAATGTCCGCCAACGCGGCGCTGGACGCCAATTTCTCGGGCGTCACGTACAGCAACCGAATCGTGGGCTTTCGCTTTCTGAGCTCTCGCAGCACCGCGACGGCGTCGCCTTGTGACTGCGCCGAGCTCAGGTACGTCGCTGGAACTTTGAAATCTTTCACCAAGTGCGACACTTGATCCTGTATTAGAGACAAGAGCGGCGAACACACAATGGTCACCCCGCCTTGCAGCACAGCCGGCAACATGTAGCATAACGATTTACCTCCGCCCGTCGGCATGAGCACGAAACAATCGCCGCCGCGAACGCTGTGTTCACAAATTGCCCTCTGACAATGCCTAAAAGATGGATTTTTGAACACCATCGTGTTTGCTAAATCTAAATCATCCATATCTCGCCAATCAGCCTGAGGTTTCGGCGCCGTCGTAGTAGCAGTAGCCGCCAACACGGGAGCCGACGTCGACGCCTTTGGATGATTCGTCGTCGACTCCAGAGCGTGTATGGCTGCAGGCGCACGCTTTGCGACGGGTGGTTTCACGCCCGCCATGGCCAATATGGCTTCACCGCGTCTATACTCGATGACTCCATTGGAAGTTCCCACGCCCGTGTACGCCGGCGCCGTAACTCTCCCGTACCCCGTCTCTCTCTCCCAGGCGACGCTTCCACCGAGCGCCGCCGTCTCTGCCATCTTTTTTCGTATCGCCAGAGGCACGTCTTCTTTCGCCGTTTCCTCGGAATCGCTAATAACAATCTCGGATTCCGTCGTCATCGTAGTCGTCGTAGTTTGAAGACGCCCGCGTTTCCGACGTCTCACCGCGACTTCCATCGCATCATCGCTCTCATCCTCCAACTCCACTGTATCCGGCACCGCCGGCACCGCGTCGTTTTCGTCCTCTGAATCATCGTCGTCTATGTCGTCCTCCTCTTCCGACGCGGCGTCGGAAGCTTCAAAATCATCAGCCTCGTCGTCGCTCGGCTGTCGCTCGCGACAAAACTCCACAAAACTCTCCCCCGCGTTCTCCACCGTCACCGATTTCGCCGCCGCCCCGAACGGTTTCAAAAACACCCCCACCGCGCTTTCCGCGACGCGTTTTGACGTTCCGTGCGCCATCGCGTGCGCCACAAGCGCGTCTCTACCAGAACTCGTTTTCGTCAACTTTTGAACGTCATCAGCAACCTGGTTCGTCTTCGTCTTCTTCTTGGCTGCGATGGCGTTAAAGATGGCGCGAACGTCCCCATTCACCGCGTTCGACCGCGCGAGCGGTGCCCTTCGTCGTCGTCCACCGTCGCCCGTGGACATGTCCACGACCGACGACGATTAACGACGGTCGACGACTGGAGCACACAACGAACTTTAACGTCATTCCTCTTCACGCATCGGCGACGACCGACATGCCACCGCGACGCCGACGAGTCGTCGGTGCCACCGCCGTCACCGCCGTCATCATCGCTGCGGTGTGCGCGTGCGCGTGCTTCGACGTCGCGGGCGCGACGAGTTCGTTGACGGAAACCATGCTCACGTCTGATCTCGGTGTCGCCGGGCATCGATCGACGCTCGGTGCGTCGGGCGACGACGACGCGAACGAAAACGATACCGAAGACACCGCCTTCGCGTCGTCCGGTGACCGCCACGCCGAACTCCGGGCGGCGTTCGAGCGCGCAAAGGAGGAAAACGAGCGTCGCGCGTGCGCTCCGAGTCGAGTAAAGGGTGGCCGCGCAGACAAGTGCGCGCACGTCAGAGAAACCGTTGCGTGCGAAGGACGACTGCGAGCGTATCTCTCCTACGCGTACTGCGATGATGAAGCGTTCGGGATGAACAACATGGTCCTCCCGGTGGTTGGGTTGGGATTGGTTGCGACGACGTCGGCGTACGCGTTGGGCGTGAGCGCTCGAACGTTTTTCGTTCCGGCGTTGGAAACTACAGCGACGATTATGAAATTATCCCCGGAAGCCGCGGGTGCGACGCTGTTGGCACTCGGGAACGGGGCGCCGGATTTGTACGCGCAGGTGAGTTCGCTCACCGAGGGGATTTACCCGGATTTAAACCTCGTCGTGGGTTCGACGCTTGGAAGCGGGTTGTTCATCGCCACAGTCGTTTTGGGCGTCGTCTTGCGATCCGCCCCAGGTGCCGTCGTCATCCACAAAGATGCGTTCGGGCAGTGCGCGGGGATTTTCGCGATGAGTCACGTCGCGTTTTTGCTAGTCATGTGTCTCGGGAAGTTTGCCCTGTGGCATGCGCTCGGGTTGTTTACAATGTACGTCGTGTACTTTTGCTTTACGGCATTTAGAGACGCCGCAGACATGGCGCCATCGTTGGAAGAAGGAGGAGGAGGTAACGGTAGTAAGACGAAAAAGTTGGAACCGCTCTTTGATTTAGCATCGCAAAAGGGCGGACCGGACGATATCAAGGGATCGGTGCGCGTGCAGACGTCGAGAGGGAACGCCGGTGTCGTCGCGTCAGCTACGGCGGATATGCATGAGCTCGAACGCAAAGCGTCGTTCGTCACCATTCCGATTCGCGCCGCGATGGCGATTACCATGCCAGTGATTCGCGCCGGGGTGTTGGAGAAACAGTACGTCCTCGCCCTCGGGTTCTTCGCTCCGCTCTTCTTCCTTTCCGTTCCGGGGAATGAGTTTTTTTCCAGTCTGACGGATGACGACGCGACGGCGATGTTGTACAACTTGGCCGCGTCCGCGGCGTGTTTCATCATCGTCGCGGGCTTCCTCGCCGTAAAATACAAAACCACCTCCCCTTCAGCATCTGGTGAATTCATCTCCATGTTCACATTCATTCAATCCATCTGTTGGATGCACTTGTGCTCCAACGAACTCGTCATGGCAACCGACGCGCTGGCGCGCATAATCGGTGCTGACGAAGAAGTCCTCGGCGTCTCCGTCATCTCTTGGGGTGATTCCATCGGTGATCTCGTCAGCTGTTACGCTGTCTCTCGCGCCGGCCAAGTCACCATGGCCGTCGTCGCGTGTTTCGCCGGTCCGGTGTTCAATCTTCTCATCGGTCTCGCCTCTGCCATTGCCTTTCTTGCGTCGGTGCTCGGCGATTTGCCGTTTCAAGCGTCTCAGGGTGAAATTTTACTGGGCATCGCGTGCGTCTTCACCGTCCTCATGACCATCGCGCAGTTGAGGCACAAGAGTAGAATCGAGTTTGAGATGCCCAAATCCATGGCGAACTCGCTCTTCGCCACCTACATCGGCGCGCTCGGGATTTATTTGCTCTGCGAAGCGCGGCTATTGTTCGCGCAAGCGCGTTGAGCGCCTTGTGAAAATTTGTAATCCACTCCGTAAACTTACCCCAGTATCCGCTTCGCAACGTTGCCACGAAAATACCACACCGGGAAAACGTGACGAAACGTGCGCATCATGTCCTTCATCTGGGAGCACTCGTCGGCGTACCGCGCCATCGTTCGCGCGACTGCCGGGTCGAAACTCGCCATGGGTGTCTTTAGTTTCACAGTCATGATCGCCCTTCCGAGCGTCGGGGCGTACGTCGTCATGGGAGCGACGAACCCTACGGATGCGCGAGAGGTGAAACGACGGGAAGATTTGTTGCGGGCAAGAGGGACGATGGAGTCGCGGATGACGGTGAGCGCGAATAAACGACGGTTGGGGGAGATGTTGGCGGAGGTGCGTGCAGGCGGTGGCGACGAGTACAAGCGAGCGATGGGTGTGTCGACGGCTTCTTCAGCGTCGGGAAACAAGAAGAAGTAAAGGGAGTGGTACTTTTACTTACTAGCGCGCGATGCGGCGTTGTACGGTTTAAAGACAATGTGTTGTTGTTGTACATTACAAGAAATATTCAACTCGTTCTAACTGCTACACGACTTTGACGACAACTGTTTGAGCACCATTTCGGCGACTTGGACGCCGATGGCGTCCGCCGGACCCGCAGCTTTGCCCTGACACGCGCTCACGGCGATGATGTCGTCACCCGCACCAAGAATTGAAGTCTGTAAACTCCCGTCGTCCGAGGTGGTGGTGACGCACGCCTTGGGTGAGAGGCTTAAGAAGTTGACGTCGGGAAACGCATGCAACAAGATATCATGGAGTTGATCGGCCACGCTTTCGTCACCCTCGCTCGACATCCACTCAGCGAGCTCGCGTTCGGTGCGAACGTAACTCGGGTTGGATTTATCGAAGAAATCGTTCGGTCCGCCGCCAATCTTCATGTACCATCCCGCCGACGGCTCTGGACCAGGATAGTAAATTGGCGGAAGCACGTACACGGATTTCGCTTCGTTTAAGCTCTGATCCGACGTTCCCGAGGCGGAGCGCACGCGCGCGCGCTCGAGAATCTTCGCTGGAACTTCATATTTGATTGTCGGCATGGATGCGAGCGCACCTCGGGCTTCGCTCTCGAGAATCTCGGCGAGGACGACGGTTCGACGGGAAATTTTTATTCCGCCGAAAGCGCTCGCGCGCGACTCGTCCAATAATCCACATTGTCTCGCGAGCGGTTCCGTGTACGCCCCGCACGCCAACACCGCGACGCCACACGTGTACACGTTTCCTTCCGCCGTGCGCACCTCACATCGAGAGCCTTCTGTCGAACGCACGCCGACACACGTCGACCGAGTCACGCTCGCTTCGTCGTTAGCCGCTCGCATCAACGCGTTTTGCGCCGCTCGCATCGCGTGCGGATTGACAAATCCACCCACTTCGTCCGACACCGCCTCGTAGCTCTCCGGAATTCCGTTTCGTGTGAGAAAACCCCAGCGCTCGGCGATCGCCGCCCCACCCTTCGTTCGTTCGTGCGCCACGCCTCGTGCTCGCAACTTGCTCGCGCCGCGTTCGACAAACGGCTCGCTACCAATTGCGAGCGACCCTTTCCTCGTAAAAAACTTCAACCCACTCTTCCGTTCCATCTCATCGAAGGATTTGATCGAAGCTACGTTTAACGCGGTCCAGTCGTCCCGTCCTTCGGCGTCGAGCGGTCGCACGATTCTTCCCAAATCGTCGCTTCCGCTCGTCAACGCGTCGCTATCCAAAACCAAAACCGAAGGTTGCGGCGCGCGAGCGTCGTCGTCTTTGAAAGATGAAGATGTCGCGACGTGCCTCGCCACAGCCGAACCGATCGGTCCGTTCCCGACGACGATGACGTCGAAACTCGACCCGTTCGGCGGAGGTGGTATCATCCACGTCGACGGTGACGACGACTCGTCGTCGCAGCGGATGGCTGCCCGCGTCGCGACTGATGAAAGATGTCGCTTTTGACGGCGCGTTGCATCTCCGCGCATCCTCGCGACGATTCCCATCCGCGTCGCCGTCACGCCCCGAACCATTCGCGTCGATACCGCGAGTCGCGTCGTCATCGCGCGTGCGCACACGCGCACGCTCTCGTCACAAAGTGCGGGAGTGAAAAAGAAAATGAATGTCTTCTACAGAAATGTTACAACCTAAAGCCCAGACGTCCCGGACCCACGCTTTCCGCTCACCAACAACGTCTTTGCCTCGTTAATCTTCGTACTCAAAAACGCGCTCCCACCGGCATCCGGGTGATTCGCCATCATCACCCGTCGATGCGCCTCTAAAACCTTTGCCTTGGCCGCGCTCTCGCGCACGCCCAAAATCAACGCAGCCTCCCTTCGCGTCATCGTCGCTTCAAACCCGCCTTGGTAAAACGCCCGCGCCCGCGGACCCGCGATCGCCCACGCCTCGATCGTCGTCACGACCGATCGCGCCGCCAACGCCGCCGCAGCGACCGTCAACCCCGTCACTAACGGCGTCGCCATCGTCAATGAAAGTCAATGAAACGAGTGAGTGGGGTCCTCGCTGTCTCTATCGTTTTATGACACACGCGCCGCCCGTCGCACCGACTCGACCCGAACCACACGCACGCGAGTTTGCCGTATTCGATCCGTCGTCGTCGTCGTCGTCGCCGTCGCCGTCGTCGTCGCGCGTTCGTATTCGCGTCGAACACTGACGCACGACTGTGCGTTCAATTCTTACGAGGGCGGCCGCTGCTCTCGACGCCGATCCAAACGTCACCCACAAACTTTACACGTCGACGCGCGGTTCGCGCCCGACACGGTGGTCGGACGAAGCGAATCGCTCGCATTCGTCGATCATTTGAAACCCGTCCGTCGGCGATCGCGGGGAGTGAGCGATGCCGACGAGACGTTCGACGAGACGATCGAAGAGCCCGGTGGCTGGGAAGGAGGGTGCGCCCGACGCCGTGGACGACACCGAGGCGAAGGGTGCGGATGCGAAGACGCCGGTGAAGAGGAAACGATCCACGTCGACGCCGGTGAAGACGCCTACGGAAACGGAGAGTGGTGCGCGTGGAGCGAAGAAGAAGCAGACGAGCTCGACGCCGCACGCGAAAGCCGTCAGAGGTAAAAGTCGCGCGGTGACGGTGAGTTCGCTGGAGGACGACGCGCTGACGGCGGTGGCGAGGGAACACTGGAGTGAAGGCGCGTCGAGTTCGTCGTACGATGAAAACGTCGTGCGGAAGATTTACGAGGAGGAGTTGGGAGGTGGCGAGAATGCGCCGAAGGTTGGGAGACTGCAGGTTTTGGATGCGAATGGGTACTGCGAGCGGTATCTCGTCGCCGGTGCGAGAGAGAGGGCGCGCTGCGATCGGGCGCACGTTGTTTCCGTGATGCACTTGGTGAATGAAAAGTTCAGACAAGGGGTTGATGGTTTCGTGGCGTTCAAGGATGAGCTCGACGGGTTTAAAAACGTGCTCGAATGCGCGCTAGACGAGTACGCTGCGATGACAACGATAGAGAAGATTGCGTGCGTGAGGTTTTTGATTCGGGCGTTCGCGTCGTTGGAGAATGACACGGTGCGAGCCGCGGCGCTTCCGCTCGTGTCGTTGCCTCTGTGGAGCCAGTTGAGCGAGGGGAGACGTCGGGTCGAGTTGACCAAGCACGAGGCTTTGGCCAAGCACTACGCCAAGATGATGAAGAAGGAGTCTAAGGCTGAGAAGAAGGCCAAGGAGGCGGGGGAGACGCACACGGCACTGTCAGAACGAAGAGACGCCAGATGGTTGGTTCGCATGATGGATGATTTCATCGGATTTGCCAGCCAAGAGATGGCAACCGAGGAGACGACGCGCTTTTGCGAGCGCTTTTTGGAGTTGGTCATCGATTTGCTCTCTCAGCTCCCGACGCGTCGATTCACGCGCACGCTGATGAGTGATAAGGCGCTACTAGTCAAGTCACGCATGGTTCCGCTCTATGCATCGGAATCTGGTCGGCTTTACGCGCAGCTCGTCGATTTATTCACCTTTTACATGTACTTTGAAATCGACGACCACACGGGCGCTGCGTTGAGCGAGGAGGACGTCACCTCGGCGCACTACGATCGCCTGTTGCAGTTCCAGCGCTTAGCCTTCAAGCACATTCCTAAGCTCAAAGACTTGGCGCTCGGAAACAGTGCCGATGTTGAGCGAAGAAAGAATTTGATTCAGCATCTCGCCCAGCTCGAACCAGCCGAGTTGCACAAGCTCGTCACGGCGCAGCTGCGCCTCGTGGATCCAGAGGATCCGTGGGCGAAAGATCCAAAGTTTTTACTTGAAGTCATGGTTGACGTGTTTGAGAAACGCCGCAGTCAGCGCCAAATGATCAACTCGATGCCGCTGTACCCGAACGAAGACGTCTTGTGGAATGAAAATGTCATCCCGAGCATCGAGTACGACGGTCAAGGAGCATTGGCTTTGCAAAAGTTGAACCTTCAATTTTTGACCATGCACGATTACTTGCTCAGAAACTTTAACCTCTTCCGACTGGAGGCGACTTACGAGATCCGCGAGGACCTAGCGGATGTGTTGAAGCGCATGCAGCCCGTTGCGGACGGTAACGGAGGTCGCGCTCACTTCAAGGGATGGGCGCGAATGGCAACACAAATTCCAAACAACTCGATCACCGTCGTCGAGGTTCAAAAGCCGAACGTCGGGGATTCCAAGCCCGCCGCTGTGACGATTGAAGTTGCGATCGATTTGAAGGGTGCTCGCAACGATGTCAGAGAGGAGTGGGATCAGTTGAGAATGCACGACGTCGTGTTCATGCTCGACTGTGAAGGCGCGAGCCCGAGTACGAGCGACGGCGCGAACCCGGCGGAAAAGTTTGGTTTGCGTCACGTTCGCGGTGCGGAAGTCATAGATATTCGAGACGGTGAGGGAGTGTACCTCAACGATTGGCGTATGAAGAACCGAGCTGATGGTGATGAAGTCCCGAAGGTGAGCGGTACAAGACGCATCTTCACGTTGGCGCTCGACACGGCGCAGTACCAGACGGATATTCTCAAATTTCAGAATGGATCCGGCGAGGATGTGTACAGTCGTTTGAACCTCTTGGTGCGTCGCGAAGCCAAGGAAAACAACTTCAAGGCAATCTTATCGTGCATCCGCGATCTCATGAACGCGGACGTGAGCGTTCCAGAATGGCTTCACGACGTCTTTTTGGGGTACGGAGATCCCACGGCGGCGGCTCTGCTTAACACACACGAAGCGCTGCACACGATTGACTTCAAGGACACCTTTGTGGATGACAAGCACTTGGTGGAGTCGTTTCCGAAATACAAAGTCGTGTGGAAAAATAAAGCCAAGAAGCACGTGGCGCCCTTTCGTGTCACTTTCCCAAAGCCTGAAGACGAGACGCAAGACACGATCGAAGTCGAGTCGTACGTACCGCCTGATCCTGGACCTTATCCAGAGGACCAGCCGAACATCAATCAAGTGAGGTTTACCCCAGTGCAAGTGGAAGCGATTCGTGCTGGCTTGAACCCGGGTCTCACCATGGTGGTCGGTCCGCCAGGTACCGGTAAGACGGACACTGCCGCGCAGATTATGCACTGTCTGTATCACAACGAGCCGGGTCAAAGAACGCTTTTGATCACGCACTCGAACGCCGCATTGAACGATTTGTTCGAAAAGCTTTTGCAGCGCGATGTTCCAGCTCGATATATGCTTCGTCTCGGTCAGGGCGAATCCGACCTGGCGACGGAGTTGAGCTTCACGAGACAGGGACGAGTGAACGCCATGCTCGCACAGCGTTTGGAGATTTTAGCAGAAGTTGAAAAACTTGCCGACTCGATTGGCTTGAACGGCGAAGACGTCGCCTACACGTGCGAGACTGCCGGGCACTTTTGGAAGATTCATATTCTCGCCAAGTGGGAAAAATTTGCGGCTGAATACATGGCGAGCGATAAGCAAGATTTCGTCGCCGAGTCGTTTCCGTTCAAGGATTACTTTGCCAACGCCCCCAACCAGCCGCTGTTCGTCGGCAAGGATAAGGAGGAGGATTTTAAGCGCGCCAAAGGCTGCATGCGTCACTTGCGCGTCATGTTCACCTCGCTTGAGGAGTGCCGTGCGTTTGAGTTATTGAGAACGCAAGGTGACCGATCCGAGTACTTGTTGACCAAGCAAGCAAAGATTATCGCCATGACGTGTACGCATGCGGCGCTGAAGAGGCACGACTTTATCAGGCAAAGCTTGAGGTACGACAACTTGGTCATCGAAGAAGCCGCGCAAATCCTCGAGATCGAAACCTTCATCCCGATGTTGCTTCAAAAAAATGAAGATGGACACTCTAGACTGAAGCGCGTCGTCATGATTGGCGACCACAACCAATTGCCGCCCGTCGTCAAGCACATGGCGTTCCAAAAGTACTGCAACATGGATCAGTCCATGTTTTCTCGCTTTGTGCGTTTGGGGACGCCGTACACGCAACTCGATGCGCAAGGTCGCGCGCGACCAGAGTTGGCAAACTTGTACAACTGGCGTTACACCAATCTCGGCAACTTGCCCAACACGCTCGCCGGCGCATACAAGTTCGCAAACGCCGGCTTTGCGCATCCGTTGCAGTTTGTGGACGTTCAAGGCGAAGAATCCACGCCCACTGCGTTCTTCTACCAAAATCTCGCCGAGGCTGAGTACATCGTGAGCGTCTATCAGTACATGCGCATGTGCGGTTACCCCGCAGAGAAGATTTCCATCTTGACGACATACAACGGGCAAAAGCACTTGCTTCGCGACGTCGTCAACCAGCGGTGCACGAACCACCCACTCTTTGGCGCCCCGGCCAAGGTTACGACTGTAGATAAGTACCAAGGTCAACAAAATGATTTCGTGTTGCTATCGCTCGTGAGAAGCAAGACGGTCGGTCACTTGCGCGACGTCCGTCGTATGGTTGTGGCATTTTCGCGAGCGCGTTACGGATTGTACGTCTTTGGCAACCACGCCCTCTTCTCGGAGTGCTTCGAGCTCGCGCCGGCGTTCGAAACGATTGAAAATTATCCGAACGAACTCGAACTCTGCGTTGGAGAAAAGTACGGCGCGTGCGAGCGATCTACGAGCGAGACCGGTGAAAAGACAATCGTCGCGGATGGCGACGCCATGGGACAGTTAGTCAATAGCGAAGCGGCAAAGTGGCAGCAAAGTCACGCAGCAAAGTGAGCTTCTTCCTTGAAATACATTAAAAACTCCTAGAATTATGTGTTTAAAACCTCCTACAAGGTGCTACACGTTTAAAACGAACGAATCGACAGCGCGTTCCATGACGTCGCGAACGCCTTCAAATCGACCATCCACCGCGCTCGCGTGCAACTTCACCGCAGTGTCCCCCACAAAAGTCACAGCGATAAGACTCCTGCGCTTGATGGAATCCAGCAAATCCCCCTGAGGACCGACACAAATTTTCGCCCCACCCATTCCTTCCTCAATCTTCGCCCGACACACCTCGGTACCGTATCCAAAGATGTAATACGTCCGTCCGCGTGAATCCACGCGCTTCGTCGCCCGCCCATCCAACTCAAACGCCATCGTCCCGCTCCTCCCATTCTCCACCCCACCCACCACCCCAAAGCTCTCCAACGCATCCACAGCCGCTCTCTCATTCGCAGTCAACGCCTCTGCGATCGTCAACGCGTCTCCATCCGCTTCTCGAATCGCGTTTCTCGTCGTCTCGCTCAACGTTTCCACCCGCACGCTCACCGTATCGATCGTCTTAAAGTTTCCAATCATCGCCACCGTCGTCCCGGACCGCGCCGTCATCGCATCGCTGTATTCCCGATCGATCGCCTTGACCCAGGTTTCCGGGTACTCGAACCCGATCGCCCCGGCGCTCTTCCCGTTAAACTTTACGAAGGAGCCTGTCGGCGAGGTTTCCGTGCTCTCGACAGCTTTCGCTTCCTCTTTCCACGTCCCGACGACACCGACGCCGATGAAACCCGACACCAAGTCTCGTCGACGCAGCATCCGTCGCCCATCGACGGGGCGCTTCGTCGCCCGCGGCGGCCTCGTCGCCGGCGCCCGCGCGGCGAGTCGCATCGATGCGTCGTCAAATGTGGCCCATTTACCGGCGCAGTGTGTCACGTTTTGACGGTTCGTGAACCGTACAAAAACACCCGGGTGTTGAGTGTTCAACGACCGTCGGCGACGCACCCGAACAGGATCTGTGTGATCACATCGCACGGCGCCAGCTCTCGACGCGTCGAGCTCGGAGCGATCGAACCAACCATGGACGACCTCGACGTCGATTTCGACTTTGAAGATAAACTCGATGCGAACGACACCCAACCGCAGGCGCCGCCGCCCGAACTGAACGAACGCGGACGTAAAAATTACCGACAAACCGTCTGTCGTCACTGGTTGAGAAATTTGTGCATGAAGGGCAACGCGTGCGGGTTTTTACATCAATTCGACAAGTCGCGGATGCCGACGTGTCGGTTTTATGCAAAGTACGGCGAGTGTAAAGAACCGGATTGTCCGTACAAGCACTCGCTGGAGGATTTGAAGGAGTGTAACATGTACAAGCTCGGGTTTTGCATTCACGGACCGTTGTGCAGGTTTAGACACGTGCGACTACCGGGACCGCCGCCGCCGGTGGAAGAACAGGCGTTGATTGGACAACCGGGACATTTACACGGGGCGCCGTCGTTTAAGATGCGGGAGAGAGCCAAGGCGATGGAGTTGGCGTTGAGGCCAAAGGAGGAACCGGACTCGTCGTTCAAGCCGCCGCCGTTACCCCCGGGACCGCCGCCGAAACACGCGACGAGAAAGGAGGAGAAATTAGCCTTGCCGGACGCAGCGGAAGCTAGTGCGAGACCGCCACCGCCGAGCGCACCGCCGGGGGCACCGCCACCGCCGAGTGCACCGCCGGGGGCGCCACCGGGGGCGCCGCCGCCGAGGGGAAGGCCGCCGCCGCCAAGCGCGCCACCAGGGGCACCTCCGGGCATTCCGTCCGGTCCGACTACGGGCAAGTTGAGAGGTTGGGGCGCAGGTGGTGTGAAAAGGAAAGCGCCAGACTCGAGCGTGCCGGATGGTATGCCGGGAGCCGCGGGTGGGGACGAAGACGATGACGATACGGTTGCGTTGACGTGAAAATCTAACTGGGAAATGCCACGTCTTCGATTTGATCTTTTAGTAGGCTTTGTAAATAGAATTGTTTTCATAACAGGAATGATGCTACTTCGTGGAACAATACGCTCACTTACCCCAATCGTCGTCGCCCCAATCTTCCTCTTCGGGTTCCTTGGCGGCGGGTTGGTCCTCGGAGTCGGAGACGCCCCAGTCGTCGAAATCCTTCGCCGAGCTCGATCGCGACGGGTTCACCTGCGGCGCCCCGCGGGGGGCGCTTCGAGAGCCATTGCTCTGTTGCGAAAAGCTCGACGAACTTCCGAAACCGGCGTACTTGCCCCCTTGAGACGGAGGCAGATTGGTGGGACGGTTGGCGTTTTCCGCTTGCTTACGCGCGAAAAAGTCGTCTCGCTGCGCTGCGATGGGATCAACCTGTTGAGCGGGCTCATCATCCCACCCTCCCCATTGTTGACCGTTGCCGTGTCGCTGTCCTTGTTGATCGGCGTACCCGCCCACGCTTCCACCTCTGCTGTTTCTTCCGTATCCGCCGTCGTCGAATCCCGTCGTCGGAATGTCGCTCGTCAAACTCTCAATCGACTTCATCGCCTGCCCGGAAAAGCTCTTGAAGAACCCCCATCCTTGCTTGGCGAGCTCGGAAGCCTTGTTTGCGGCGACGTTGGCCGTCTGACTCGCGCGCGCCTGGAGTTGGTCGTAGTCTCCATCCGAAATGTTGTTTACGATGGAAGACGTCGCCTGCGCCGCGCGATTCGCGGCGCTCATCGTGAACGCACCGAGCTTGGACGTGACGTTGGAGACGTGTCCGAGAATGGCATCAATGTCATCATCTTGTTTCGCCGGTCTTGAGTTCCCAGAACCGAACCCTACGTACTTTCCACCCTGGCTCGGATGTAAGCCCTCAGGCTTGGACGCGTTGAGCGCTTGTTGCCGAGCGAAAAACGCATCCTTTTGCGACGCGCTCGCCGCGTAATCCGACGCCGTGTACTCCGCCCCGGGTCGGGACGAAAATCTCCCACTCCCGCTCCCGCTCGCACCGTCGTTCCACCCGTCACCCCAGTCTCCTCCTCCTCCTCCTCCCGCAGTCGCCCCGCTCGAGCTTGCCAGCGAGTGCGTCGACCCACCGCGTGACCTCGCCCCAACATCTCCCCCACCAAGCCTCGCCGGCCCTCGTTCGATCCCGTTCGGTTCTCTCCACGTCTTCCCTTCCGACATCGCGCTCACCCTCTCCCTAAACGCTTTCGCCGCCGCAGAGTTATACTTGCTCGCGATATCCGTCGACTTGCTCACTCCGTGCTTGGCCAAAAACGCATTCATCACCTCATTCCCGCCGTTTTTCATCTTTTCCAGCTGCACCTCGCTCCACGAATCCATCCCCACGCTCCTCACGAAGCTCACGTGCACCCCGAGCCCGCGATGGGCGCCGCTACATTCCAAACAGACGAAGATTCCGTGCGATACCGATGCCCACTGCGGGTTTTTCGTGTCGCAGTCTGCGCACGTCGAGTTGGCGTGTTTCTGCTGCAACTCCTTGAGCGTCGCTCGCGCGCTCGCGCTCGCCATGTTCTATCTGCGTGTGTTCACGTGATCGAGCGCTCGGCCACCGGCGTCGCCTCACCGTCGACGTCGTGTGACGCCCGAACGGACGAACCACGCGCGGCGAGCCATCTTGTTTGTTCCCGTCTTTTTCAACACATTTATCACGTAAACCCTACGGATTCACACATACCATTAAAATTACCTACGTTACGAGCACACGAATATTCCATGCATTCCATGCATGTTCGACGAGTCATGACTCTGAAACCGGCCCATGGGGTGTGCTCGTCCGGCTCGACACCGAAACAATCATCAATCCGCGAAATCGAATGAATGCCGATCCTCGTTCGGTCGACGTCGACGGGACACGAGGTCGCGCGAGGTGTCCCTCGAGGTCGCGCGCGCGTCCGGCGGAACGCGCTGTGAGTTCCGCTCGGTATGGCGGACGAACCGCGGGGTGGCCGCGGGGGAGCGGCGGCGACGGCGAGATCGAGCTCGACGCGTGGGTCGTTTCGACGAAGCGGAAGCCAACACCAGCGGAGCGAGAGCGTGGACGGGGCTCACGTTGCGGATGGCGGACCGGCGTACGCGCACCCGAACGCGAAGGAACTAGAATCCATGGCGTTGATGAAGACGTGGTTGGCGAGGGATGGGCTGATGGTGCCGGGGACGATGCAACACGAGGAGTGCGGCGGGGAGGACCGGGCGCTGTTGAAATTCATTCGGGCGAGAAAGACGGCGGACAAGTCGTACGAAATGCTAAAGAATACGCTGGCGTGGCGGAAAGAGAACAAGGTGGATTCGTGTTTGCAGGAGCCGATATGTCCCGCGCATTTGAAACACGTGGAGAAGATTCCGGCGTATTACGCGGGGTTCGGGAAGACGGGTCACCCAGTGTACGTGGAGCACACCGCCGTGGTCCCGTGGGATATTATTCTGGAAAACATGACGACGGATGAGTTTTTGAAGAGTCAAGTGCAGACTCTGGAGTATCAAGCGTCGGTGGTATACCCAGAGGCGTCGAGACGCGCGGGAGAACCAATCACGCAGGTGATTAACGTCTGGGATTTGAAGGGTCTCACCATGGGCGGTTTCACGAGCGACGTACGGGCGTTGGTCAAAAAGGCGAGCGCCCTCGCACAGGATAACTACCCCGAGGGGTTGTACGCGGCGTACATTGTTAACGCACCAAAGATATTCTCATTCGTCTGGGCCGTTGTGAAGCAGTTTTTGGACGCCAAGACGGTGGCCAAGGTGCACATTTATGGAAGCGGCGACAAAATGTGGAAGAAACTCATGGACAGGCTCGGCCCGGGCGTCACGCTCAGACGCGAAATGTTGTGCTGTAAAAAGGCAGAAATAGGTAAAGCCGAGGCCGAGTACGGTCTTCAACCCGCCCACGGGGCGACGCAGCAGTGGATCAAGGCGAATCTCACTGGCGTGGACTCGGGCATGGGTAGCACCCCGGGTACACTGCGTCGTGAGAGCAGCGTGCACGACGTGTACGACATCTTCTTTGACGCCCAGTGCGAGCTCCCTCCGCCGGATTTGGATGCATCGACAAGCATCAAGTCCGGACTCGCAAGCGAGCAACCCAAGGCGTCAGAGGCGTCTGAATCACCCGATGTGGTCGATTCGAGAAAGTCGAAAAAGTGTTGCTGTTAAATTGAATTGCGCGAGCGGCTAAGCAAACAGTAGATCTCATCATGTAACGCGTAACTAATATACAAACCACGGCACCGGTCGGCACTCACTCCACTCGTTTCTCGTTTCTTCTAAGTCGTTATTAAAATGCTAGGTATGGTACAAGCTTCCTCGGCGTCCAAGACGTTAAAGATCCGGCTTGGGCGACTGCGTCGGCAAGAGACCGAAACGCTTCTTGAGCGCGACGCGCTCCTTGGAAAACTTGTCATCCGGGGAGAATCGCGCCGGATGCGCGGATTGCGTGGGCGTACCATCAGGGGCAACTTTCTGTTCATCGCGATAAAACAGCGTCCATCAATCGTCGTCAGTCCACGGCGTCCTCTCCGTAGGTTTCCGTCTCATTTCCTTCCACCCGCGACCGCGTTTGTCCGTCACCCGTCGTACCTTGAGCGTGTACACGCGCTCGCCCTGGTCGTTCAGATAATACATCAAATACCTACGTTCATAACGTTCGTTCACGCGCGTCGTGTCGTCAGTCTTTCGTTCGTTCCGTGTCGAATTTCGTTCCGAGCCGCCGCCGCATTCGACCGATCGAACGAACGATCCGTTCGCGCGTCGCGCGTCGACCCGTCTCGAGCAGCGCGCGCGAACGGTGCGATCACAATCGAGTTCGTTTGGATTCGTTCGTTCGCAGTCACGCACATGTCGTCGTCCTTATCGTCTTTATCGTCGGCGTCGTCGGCGAATGACGACTTGACGAGTTCCCTAACGTTTTCGAGACGCAACTCAAAGTTTTGAGTCGTGAACCGTCAGTGTGAGACGCAAGACGGATGATGTCGTCGTCGTCGTCGTCGTACCGCGGTGTGAGAGACCTCGCGCGCGT
>Ga0181601_10000400_pt1 | contig 34775 bp, 31 predicted proteins | sample 041ome_8_FD_133020 | JGI IMG/M metagenome (GOLD analysis project Ga0181601, IMG submission 133020) | Coastal salt marsh microbial communities from the Groves Creek Marsh, Skidaway Island, Georgia - 041407BS metaG (megahit assembly) | ecosystem: Environmental > Aquatic > Marine > Intertidal zone... | reverse complement strand
CGGGTTTACATAGTGCACATGATTAACCACCTCGTTAAGTTTGAAGGCGTTGCTGAGAACAATAGCCATATCACCCAGCGCATCAATGGTTCCGCGATCGATCGCCTGATACATGTCATTGAATGGCATAAAGATGGGATTGGCCCCGAGGCTCTTGTAGTAGTCAACGCGAACCCCGCCGTACGTTCGCAGGGACTTACCGGATAACTCTTTAACGGAGTTCAGCTTATTTTTAGTGCCTACGGGGGCGTGCCCGCTTATGTGTGGCATAAGGAAGACAATATCCGTTTTTTGAATTTCAGCCTTTACATCGGGCTGATTTTCAATGGTGTCAATGGCTGCCTTCAATGCAGCCACGTAGTTATCTCCGAAATTAAAGACGTTGTCGAGCATAAGGTAGTTAGGAAACTGGGTTGGGTAATAGGTGCTGCTTACCCAGGCCATATCCGCTATTCCTGACTGAATACCGGGCAGTGCGTCTGCCCACTTGACCAAAGAATTCGCCCAGTAGAACTGCACCTTGATTTGACCATTCGAACGCTTTTCAACTTCCTCTGCCCACCACTTGTGTAAATTTCCAAACCAAGATTTCTCGGGAATCGGCTCCGCGATTTTCCAGACATGGGTCTGTTGGGCTGTGGCCGGTAACGGAGAAAGCAATACAAAAAATGCAGAAACTAGACTGATGATTCCTGCGCTAACACAACGTCGAGATAACATCATTGTCGCCTCCCTTTGGCAAAAAAAAGCGTTTCATTCAACGCTGTTACATCCTAGGGCTCTCTATTCCAGATGTGATCTAGGGAAAACCTTAACAATTACTAAACGATTGGTTAATTTACTTAAAGTGGTGCGTGATTAAGGCGTTAAATTCCTTGGGATTTTGTATGTTGGGAAGGTGACCAGCCTTGGGCACCGCAGCATAACGCGCAGATGGCAGAAGCGGCGCAAGCTCCGAGAGCGCCTTGGGGAAGGGGCCGTCGTTCTCTCCCGAAATGAACAAGGTTGGCGGTGTAATTTTGTTAACCATGGGAAGGTAGGCAAGTTTCTGAATTGCCTGTGCACAGCCGACAAAGCCGTTAACAGTGGTTTTACTAATTTGGTCTTTGAAGCGCGACATGACAGCCGCATTTGCAGGATCATTCGCATACTCCTCACCGAACCAACGCTCCACAGTGGCCGGAGCCATGGCAGCACATCCTTTGTCCAAAGCAAGCTGAATCCGAGGGTTCCACGAGTCTGCCATGTCCTGCGGCATATCGGCCCGGGTATCACATATGACGAGGCTTTCGAATCTCGAAGTATCGTGAATTCCGAGGCCCAAGCCAATCATTCCGCCAAGCGATAGCCCCACGAAATGCGCCTTCGGAATTGCAAGCGCGTCGAGTACCCCCACACAGTCTTGGGCAAGGTCATTCAAGGTAAAACCCAGAGCCGTTGGTCCGGAAGACCCGTGCCCACGCGTGTCCATACCCAGCACCCGATAGCCCAAAGAACTAAGTAATGTTGCCTGCTCTTCCCACATCATGGAGGAAGAAAGTATGGAGTGCGAAAGAAGGACGGTGCCCCTGTCCCCCGTCTCTGTGTCATACACCGCAATGGACTGCTCATTGACTTGTAAGATTTTGCAATTACCAAAACTCATGGTTCGCTCCTGTAAATAATTACGGTTTTAATACGCCTTGCTTAGCGGTCCAAATTTGGGAGGCGGCCTGCGGCGACATGAGACCTTTTCATAGGCAGATGCCAGCTCTAGAAGCTCAGCCTCGCGACCAATTTCACCGCGAAAAACCAGTGAGAAAGGAAGCCCCACACCATCAACTTTTTGCAGACTCGTTCCTGGCTTTGCCTTATAGGATTGGCCATCTTCAGCAAGGGCGAATTCAGCATCGCAAACTTCATCGACATAGCCTGCAGGCACAAGAATTTCTGTAAGCCCTGCATTGGGTCCATGGAAAGACTCAAAGAAGTAATGTCGAGCCAGACCAGGTTCTTCTGGATAGCCAATGCGAGCTGGCGGCAGCACGGTATGAACCCGCACCAGAGCTTCGAGCTTGTTCTCATGCAGCACCATCATGTCAACACGCCTTAGAAGCTCACGAAGCATAATTCGCTCATCAACACCTTGCCGACCGCCTAGCGGGTTTCGCGGATCTGACGTTTCCTGCCAATTGAGAATGGCCGCACTCTGATCATCACCCCAAAAGCTTGATCGCTTATTCAACTCATTCCAGTTGGTAAGCGTTTCCTTAATTCCCCAGCGCTGCCAGTCTTCTGCCCTTCGACGTAAATATTGGCTAATATGAAAGCGGAATGCATGCGCAAGTATCTGGTCTTGAACAGTTGCGAGGTCAAGGTTTCCCGGGGCAGGAAGCTTGAGGTCTGACAGAGCAACAAGGTAGTCGATGGGCTCCATATCTCCGGCCCCAAAGAATTTCCCAGGCTGGAACTCTGTCGGCTTAATTGCATTTGCAAAATCCGGGAAAACAGGCTCACCCGCAGGATTAAGACGAAACAAAAGATCTGGCATAAAAACTGGGATAAGCCGGCAGAGAGCTTCACTGAAACTGGTCTTCATCTGCTCTATGTCTGGATCGGCCTTCCAGTGAGGATGCCTTGACTCCACTAAGGTCAGCCCTAGTCGCCCTCCGAGCATTTCTTTAATTTCTCTAGAGGCCTCTGCAATAATGGGTTTAACGGCGAGAGTATCTCCAGGATCGAGCATTGATTCACGAATTACGCCAAGGCGACGTCCGCGAAAAGCAAGAATGCTTTGCTCTGACGCCAGATGGGGAACCAAACCCTCAGGGGGTGGATAGCTTGTTCGAGGAACTGTCGTATAAGGATCTCTCGGATCGTAATAGCCATCCTCCTCGTCCCGCAAGGCATCAAGAATGCGGGCGCAGTCGCCGAGTGACTTCGCCATGACGCCAGTGCGATCACAATAAATATCAGCGCCGATTGCGCCACCATCGAACCCGAGCATGGCCTTATGAGGAAGGATCAACGCAATAGCATTGTGGTTAGAAGGCCCTCGAGTTGACATTCGGGTTTCCTCCCCGAGACTAGCCATGACCATGTTGGTGGAGACCGACACGCCGGAACCCGAGCTTGACCCCAGGGACGCTGACCGACTGGTGTCGTAGGGATTTGCAGGATTCCCACCCCAGGTTGATCGCTGATAGCCCGAGACAGAGGGCAAAACTTTCACCGGCTTATTTTGTCCGCCAGGGTCGCCTGCTCGACCGTTGTACTCCGTCATGACTGACTTTGCGAAAATAATGGCGCCCTTCTCACGGAGACGTTCAACCAAAAGATGATCCCTTGCCGGGAAGTCAACATCAAACCGAGCGTCGGCGCCGCCTGTGGACCGCATGTCTTTGGTATCGAAGGCGTCCTTGAATGAAAACACCACCCCATAAAGTGGCATTGCTTGAAGATCGGGGTTCGCGCCGTACTTTGCATCCAAGTGCCTTGCCTGCTCAATCGCATCGGGATAACGACGAAAGATTTCGCAGACGGCCGGCGCTTCCTCAGGAAGTGGCCCATCGTCCGGATGTCGGTCGAAATCTCCGTAACAGACAACAGACCTCTCACCTCGAATATTCAACGTTGAAAGTGCATTGACCTGGTCGGCTTTCCCATCGCCCACAAGCATGCCGTATTGCTGATAAACCGTGGAATCGGAGGCCGTCGGCCGCATCTCCCCAAACTCCAAAGGAGGCCCCTTGTAGCCCGCAAGATCTGGTAAGAGCTCCGAGGCTGGGATTGTCTGGGTTGGAAACCTAAGCCGCTGGCCCCCACGAACTTTACCCGGCACCTCCGGCGCCTTATCCCCAGTTGGGGTAACAAGCAGACTGGAGGGGCCGTTGAAAGCTCGGACACGCTCGAGATACTGAAGAACAACCTGCTCGCAGGTGATCTCGGCGTTTTTGATTGCGGCGTGAAGATCGCTTATTGATGCTTCAAAGACAAAAAATGACATAGTTCATAATTCCCCTTACTGAACAAATGATAAACAGCATTCTTGAGTTTGCAAGGTATGAGAACTACTAATATCCGAATTAGCATAATTCTGTTGCATTAACGGTCATGGCTAGAAACCTGTCTCTTTGCTAGCCTCTTAAACACACTATGGAAGGAGTTACGTCTGTTATGCCAACGCTTGAACATTCTCTGGGAACCACCGACTTTGAAAGAGCCGGGCCAACTCAACAAAGACCACTTGTGCTCTTTCATACCCTTCTTGCAGATCGCAGCGTTTACGATGGCATTTTTCCTTTACTAGCAAAGTCTCGGGATGTCATTCGTTTTCAATTTCCCGGTTTTGGTGATTCCAGGGGTCGGTGCGAATCCATTGACGATTACGCCAGCTGGACCATTTCTTTTCTTAAAGCACTGGCATTGCCATGTCCTGTGGACGTTTTCTCCAATGGCTTCGGCGGGTTCGTCTCTGTTGGTGTGGTGAGTCGTGCGCCCGAATTAATTAATAAACTTATCATTGCAAACAGCGGGGCGGCCTTTCCTGATGAGCGGAAGCCCCCCCTTCTCAAGATGGCGGAACTCGTTGAAACCAAGGGAATTGAGTCGGTTCTTGAGACCGCTATCTCGCGAATGTTTCCAGAGGAATTTGCAAGCGCCAACCCTGAAATCGTGCAACAGAGAAAAGAGGCGCTCTCCAAAACGAACCCCCAGCAATTTGCCTTAGCCTGTCGGGCACTTGAAAAACTTGACTATCGCGCGCTTGCCAAGGGTATAAGCAAGCCAGTTCATATTGTTGCTGGGCTTAACGATGCAACGACACCACCCGCCATGTCCCAGGAGTTGCACAAAATCATCCAGGGGTCGGAGTACTCCGAGATTGACGATTGCGGCCACTGTCCTCAAATTCAACAGCCTCAAAAAATTTTGCAACTGCTGAGCTAGTCACTTGGTTCATAGAAGAGCCTTAAATCCTCAGAATTAGCTTTGATATCACTTCAAAACGGAATAAAACGTAAGGAAGATTTTTATGACACAAGACAACCTAATTGAGGTTATTACTGAAAACAAATTGCCTCATTACGAGCCCTACGGATGGCACCACTGGCCTGAGCACCCTTGGCTTGCGTATCAGTTTAGGCGGGGTCTTGGCGAGACGCAGGAGGGCGGGGGAGCAGTCAGTGAGGTATTCCAGGCAGCAAGTCGAATGATCCCAGGTGACCTGGAGAGCTGGCACAAAGAATGGAAGCACATTGCAGACCGCAACTGGACAAGAGGTTCGGAGGCTGAGACGAGTGGTCACATACGAACCGCAATGAACTGCTTCCTGCGGGCGGCTGATTACTATCGACAAGCCGAGTTTTTTCTGAAACCGGACGACCCGCGTCGGCTGCCAACTTTTGAAAAAATGGAGGCCTGCAGTCATCGCTTTCTTAAGTCCCTTAACCCTCCCGGAGAGATTGTCGATATTCCCTACGAGAACGGAGTGCCGATTTGCGGTTATTTCGTTCGCAGCCCCTACCCTGTCGCTAAGCAGCCCGTACTTATCTGCATGGGTGGACTTGACTCCATTAAGGACGAAATGTGGTTCATGCAGGCAAAAGGCGCCTTGCAGAGAGGGATTGCTGTCTTAATGATCGACGGGCCAGGCCAAGGTGGAACCCTGAGGCGACATGGCGTTCCAAACCGGGTAGATACCGAGGTTCCGATCGGTAAATGTATTGATTGGCTTGAAGCGCGCTCGGATATTGACGCAAGCCGAATTGCCGTTTGCGGATCGAGCCTTGGGGGTTACTATGCGGCCCGTGCAGGATGCTACGAGCATCGCTTAGCCGCTTGTATTGCACACGGCGCCATTTGGGCAATTACAGACCTCTGGGGTGAGGCCTCCGAGGATCACGGTTTATCTGAACATATTAAGTGGGTCTTCGGTTGTAACTCTATGAAGGAGTCTATGAAGAAAGCCAAGGACTTCACACTTGATGGGCACCTTGACCATATGCAATGTCCATTTCTTGTTATGCACGGAGGTCATGATGTGCTCACCGTATCGCAGGCTCAGAAGGTCTATGACTACGGCAAAGCCAAAGGCAAGGACGTAACGTTGAGGCTACTTAACGAGGAGGAAACAGGGGCGGAGCACTGCCAACACGACAACCCCACGATTGGCCAGGAAATTCTTGGGGACTGGCTCGCCGATCGATTCGGTATCGACCAGCGAGCTTTAATGAACAGCGGGAGTACACCTTTTTCACTCTAAGGAAAAAGGCGGGGCACCCAGAAACTAGGGCTTTAGTTTGAATAGTTTCTGGGCATTACCCCCCATGATCATTTTCGCGTCGGAGCGCGATAACTTAGGTACCGACGATACCAACCCCACCGGATCTGTTTCTCCCATGTCGTAGGGGTAGTCGGTGCCGAGCATGACATGATCCACACCAAACCTTGCAATTAAGCTTTGAAGCATTCCGGGATCAAAGGTAATGGTGTCGAAGTAAAACTTCTCAAGGTACTTAGAAGGCTTGGTCGTAATGACCGTGCGTACATCAGGTCTCTTATGACCGTGATCCATTCTTGCCCAGTAGTGAGCAAGGTATCCACCCGAATGGGCCAGAATAATCTTAAGCTTGGGGAATCGCTTCATAAAACCATCAAATATCAAATGACTTACTGCAATGGTTGTTTCAAGAGGATTGCCGATGATGTTGTTCAAGTAATGATCGGTGAGGCGCTCCGCGTGACTAAAACCGTTGGGATGCATAAAAAGAACTGCTCCCAGCTCTTCTGCTTTTGCAAAAAAGGCGTCCAGCCCCAAAGAGGGGTCCGTTAGGTCCTTGCCGTTGACATTGGTCCCAATCTCAACCCCTTTTAACCCCAGCACTTTGACCACCCGTTCAAGCTCCTTCACGGCGAATTTTGCGTCCTGAAGGGGAACGGTCCCCATCCCCGCCAGCCGTTTAGGGTATTGGGCTACGATGCCAGCGATGCCCTCGTTAACGCTCTTCGATAGCTCTAGGCCAAAATCGGGTTCGGCGAAGTAGTAATGGAAAGGCGCAGGTGAAACGACCTGCACGTCCACACCCATCTTATCCATGTCCTTGATACGTGTTGGAATGTCTGAGAGCTGCGGTGCACGATCTCGCACCTGCTTGAAATTAACCTCGCGCGTCAAATCATTGGAAAAAATGTGTGTGAACTCATGCTGCATCGGATCAATTACCGCCGCCTTTTGGGCAACCGAGGTGTTGAAGTGATGGCAATGCACGTCAACGACTAAAGACGAACTCGCCGAGGACTTGGCGGGCTTGGGCTTTACCGAGGTGGTGGCCGTCTTACCCCTGGCGGCGAGTGTTGCTGGTCGGCGGTTGTGCCCGTGCATAGGGTTTTGACAACCAAGTCCGCAAGTAAAAAGCATGGCAAATCTCCTTGAATTTACTGAAAACTCTATGGTACTTAGGGCGCTCTTCTTAATCAATTGATTAATAAGCAAGGGTTTTCACCACTCCAAAACCGGGCAAAAAACGAGTTAACTAGAGGTTGAATTGCGCAACAGAGGGTTTCTCTCATCGCGAAAAAATATTCTTAGTTAAAGAGGAAAGAATGGTAGCCACGACTTACAAAACCCGTACTGAAACCCGAGACGGCATGCGCATTGACTGGCATGTCAAGATTCCCGCCCGTGACGGGCTAGAGTTAGTTGCTGATGTTTTCCGGCCGATCAAACCCGGCAAATACCCCGTTATTATGAGCTACGGGCCCTACGGAAAAGGGCTGGCGTTTCAGGATGGATACAAAACCTGCTGGGACAGGATGGCCGAAAACCATCCCGATGTCACTGCGAACTCCACCAACAAGTACCAAAACTGGGAAGTTGTCGACCCAGAGAAGTGGGTGCCTGAAGGCTATGTGTGTATACGCGTTGACTCGCGCGGTGCAGGTGCCTCACCTGGCTACCTTGCTCTTTGGAGTCCGCAAGAGGCGGAAGATTTTTACGACTGCATTGAGTGGGCGGGCGTTCAACCCTGGAGTAACGGAAAGGTTGGACTCAACGGCATTTCTTACTATGGAATGAACCAGTGGCAGGTCGCCGCCCTCCAACCGCCCCACCTCGCTGCCATTTGCATTTGGGAGGGCGCATCCGACTTTTACAGAGACCTGAGTCATCACGGAGGAATCCTTTGTGACTTCTTGAAGAACTGGTTCGATATGCAGGTTAAAACCGTTCAGCATGGCCTGGGGGCAAAGGGCCCCCGAAGTCGTGTAACCAACGAGCCTGTCTGTGGTTTGAAGAAGATTCCTGACGACGAGCTGGAAAAAAACCGAGAAAACCTAGGAAAGTCTGCCCTGAAGCATGCGCTTGACGATGAGTACTGGAAGGCACGAACACCCGACTTTAAAAAGATCAAGGTTCCGCTTCTTTCCGCAGCCAACTGGGGCGGGCAGGGCCTGCACCCCCGAGGAAATTTTGAAGGCTTTTTGCGCTCAGCGTCCGAGCAAAAATGGCTTGAGGTTCATGGCATTGAACACTGGACTCATTTCTACACAGATTACGGGCGAGAGATTCAACTCAAGTTCTTTGATCACTTCCTCAAAGGCAAGAAAAATGGCTGGAATCGACAGCCGAAAGTCCAACTTCAGGTTCGACATGTTGATCGGTTCGTACAAAGAACGGAAAAAGCTTGGCCCCTTCCCGGCACCAAGTGGACCAAGTTCTACCTGGATAACGATAGCTTTAACCTATCTTACAAAGCACCTTCATCTAGCAAAAAGGTGACCTATCAAGGTTTTTCTGACGGCCTCACCTATCTCCTACCCGCACAAAAAGAGGACATGGAGATCACTGGTCCGATCGCTGTCAAGCTCTTTGCCTCCTCTTCAACGGTCGATACCGACTTCTTTATCGTCTTCCGAGTTTTCTCTCCGGACATGAAAGAGGTTGTTTTCCAAGGGGCGCTGGACCCGCATACGCCCATAGGTCAAGGATGGCTGCGTGCATCGCATCGCAAGCTTGATAAAAAGCTGAGTCGTCACTACCGGCCTTACCACCCTCATGATGAGGTCGAGCCCCTCAAGCCTGGCAAGGTCTATGAGTTTGATATTGAGGTGGTCCCAACGTGTATCGTCGTCCCCCAGGGTCACCGAGTGGCGCTTACGGTAAGGGGTAAAGATTATGTTTATCCAGGGCCCGCGGGGCGGCTCTCTAATATGAAGTACCCCATGACAGGATGCGGACCTTTTACCCATACGGACCCCAAAGACAGGCCTGCCAAAATTTTCGATGGCGAGGTCACGATCTATTCGGGCGACGATTGCGCATCGTTTGTCCAGGTCCCCATGATCCCAAAGCGTCGGTGAGGTCAAGAACATGAAGATGTATAGCTTTTGGAGGTCCCTTGCAGCCTACAGAGTGCGAGTCGCCCTTAAGTTAAAGGGGGTTACGTTCTCCGAGGAACCGGTCAACCTCTTAGGCGGTGAACAGCATGATCCCGCCTATTTAAAGATCAACCCTCAGGGGGCCGTACCTGCCCTTGTATTGAATGATGGCCAGATTCTCTCGCAGTCAATGGCCATTATGGAGTTTCTCGAGGAGACCTACCCCAGCGTGACCCCATTACTACCTCGCGACCCCACAGCTCGGGCGCGTGTTCGTGCCTTATGTCACATTGGCGTCTCAGATAGCCATCCGCTCGTCGTCCCCCGAATCCGTTCGTATATCAGCAAAGATCTTGGCTTAGGAGACGAGGTGACAGCCAAGTGGTTAAACCACTGGTCTGCCGAGTCACTGAGAATCTATAACGATCGACTCTCGCAAGAAAGTCAGACAGGTATTTATTGCCACGGCAACGATTTAAGTATGGCGGACATTGCCTTGGCATCCCAGGTTGTTGGAGCGACGGGCTTTTTTGGTTGCAAGCTATCGGACTACCCCAAGGTTCAGAGTGTTTTCGGCTCACTCTGTAAGGTTGATGCTTTCGAGGCCTCGTTACCGAAGCATCAGCCGGGCGCACCAACTTAGCCAATACAAAATAATGGCTAATCCCTTTCTAACTCTCTGAGGTTTCTTGTGAAAATCGGACTCGTAGGTACAGGTCGTATGGGGCAGGCAATTGTTCTGCGGCTTATTGAGAAGGGTCACTCGGTAGGGGTTTGGAACAGAACCTCAAAAAAAGCAGAGGCACTGCTGTCGGCGGGCGCCTGGTCTGCAGGAACACCCGCTCAGCTCGCGGAACAAAGTGACGTCGTTATTGTCATTTTAACCAATGCCGAGGCTCAACAGGCTGTTTATTCAGCAGCGCAATCGGGTCTGTTGGCAACGAGCCTGAAGTCAAAGTTAATCATCGACATGAGTACCGTGCGACCTGAATCGTCAAAGGCACTTGAAAAGTTGGTTATCGGCCAGGGGGGGTTATTCGTTGAAAGCCCCGTTGGAGGAACAACGGGGCCAGCACGGGAAGGTAAGCTTTTTGCCTTCGTGGGCGCAACACCCTCAGCCTTCTCCGCCGCTGAGCCCATACTTTCCGAACTTTGCCGACGCGTTGAGCATGTTGGCGACGTTGGAGCCGGTAGCAGCCTTAAGCTTGCAGTCAATCTCCCTCTTCTTGTCTTTTGGCAGGCCTTCGGAGAAGCCTTGTCTTTGGTCTCTCACCTTAACCTCCCCCCCGAAAGACTCATTGATATTCTGACGGACACCCCGGGTGCATCAGGAGCGTTTAAGGTAAGGGCCCCTCAGTTCGTGTCACGATTGCAAGGGCATCCGGCCTTTGATGCTTCTTTTAATTTATTTTCAATACGCAAGGACCTTCAGACAATGCAGGCCGAGGCCGAGGGGTTGGGAACCTCTCTGCCCGTTGTAAGTGCCGCGATACAAGCCTACACCCAGGCCATTGACGCTGGGCTTGAAGATGCTGACAGCATTGAGCAGTCTCTATTTTGGAAGACAAAAGTTAGGGATTAAGAAGCTCGCTCCTGTGTTAAAAGTACAAAGCTTATTATTTTCGAAAGGTGGTTATGGACCCCATTGATGTAGGTCTTATTGGCTCTGCCATTTTTGTACTCATAACCTTTCTAAGAGTCCCAATTGCCTACGGCATGTTTATTGTTGGACTGGGTGGGCTTATGTTTGTCTACCCCCCCGACAGTGCCTTTCAATTTCTGCCGACAGGGCTATTTTCGTCTATATCCAACTTTACTTTGGCGGCGCTTCCTTTATTCATACTCATGGGCCATCTCGCCTTTTACGCAGACATTGGTAAAGACGCCTACGATGCTGCCAAAGCCTGGGTTGGACGCGTCCCAGGAGGTCTTGGCGTCGGAACCGTCTATTCATCTGCTGTGTTTGGGGCGTGCTCAGGGTCGTCGTTGTCGGAAGTGGCGGTCTTTTCAAAAATTGCAGTACCCGAGATGGTCAAAGCCGGATACAACCGCCGGCTAGCCACAGGAGTTGTCGCGTCTGCTGGCTGCCTTGGTGTTCTCATTCCACCAAGTATTCTCCTTATTTTCTACGGAATTCTTACTGAGACATCCATTGGTCAGCTCTTTATCGCGGGCATCGTGCCGGGTATCGTTTACGCAATCATCATGGCCACGGCGGTTATGTCGGTCTGTTTTTTGTTCCCTAGCATTGCACCGCGTTCCAATGCTTTTGACACATCCTGGCTGGCCAAGCTAAGAACGTTCAAGAACTTATGGGCAGCACTGCTATTGTTTGTGATTGTGCTGGGTGCTATTTATACCGGTTGGGCTACCCCTGACGAGGCTGCGGCAGTAGGTGTTGTGGGCTCTCTTTTTATTGTCTACCTGCGCGGTAAGCTCTCGCTCTCCATGCTTAAAGAAACCGCGATTGAGAGTGCTAAAGCCAGTGCCATGATTTTTCTTCTTCTTGGCGGCGGCTCTATTTTCGCTACCTTCCTCTCATCAACGGGGGTCGTAGGTGCTACAACATCTTTCGTAATTGACTTGGACCTGCCGTTTTGGGGGTTGATGATCGGAATCGTGTTGCTTTATCTCGTACTCGGGTGTTTTCTTGATGCCCTCTCAATGATGATCTTGACCATGCCTCTTCTCGCCCCAATTATTGAAGCCCATGATATGAGCCTGGTCTGGTTCGGTGTGGTCGTCACCATGATGATGGCCATTGGCGCCATTACTCCTCCCCTGGGCCTGAATTGCTTTGTGATGAAAGGAGCTCTTGGGGACACAGTTGACCTGAAAGACATTTTTATGGGGTCGATTCCGTTTGTTGCGCTCATGCTTGCCACAGTTGGGCTTTTTGTGGCTGTTCCCGACATTGTGCTCTGGCTTCCAGAGCTTATGAAATCCTTACGCTAATTCGTGTGCATTCGCGAGGAATTATTGAATGAAAAATCTAATCGAAGCCTATGAGCGTATATACCGCAAGTGGATCCCGGGCGTCATTGCTGTGCCACTTGCCCTTATAACTATTATTGTGTTCTTCAACGCAATAGGACGAAAGTTTGGGGTGCCATTTCCTCTCACTGTGGAATCCGTCGAAGCGCTGATCGTCGTCTCTGTATACTTCGGGGTGGCGCTGGTGGCGCTGGAAAAGGGGCATGTGAACGTCACCTTTGCCACAGAAAAATTGAGCCCCAGGGCCAACGAAATCATAGATGGGCTGGGGCATATTGTGGCCTTTCTTACCTTTGCCTTTCTCACCGTTTCGGCATGGGTTATAGCGGCTGACTCGATCAGGATCTTGGAATATCGGCTTGCTGTCGCTAGGTTCCCACTCTGGCCTTTTAAAACGCTATTCGCACTCGGTCTTACCTTTATGTCAATCCAACTGTTTTTCAACGCTTACAAGTTTCTCTTCCTGCGAGAGGCTGGGAGAGAGGGTCTGCAACGATGAATTTAGTCAACGAATTTTTATTAAACGCCCCCCGTGATGCGGTCTGGAAGGGCCTGACCAACCCGGAAATTGCCGCGCCCTGTATGCCGGGAACCCAACTCACTGAGCGTATTGGGGACTTTGGGTTTAAGGCCACGGTCTCGCTCAAAGTTGGCCCAGTTAAATTGCAGTTTCTTGGCGAGGGCGAGCTGATGAACCTTGCCTCAGACCAGAGTTACGGGGAGGTGGTTGCTAAAGGCAGTGACGCCAAGGGTCGGGGTAGCTTTAAGGCCGAAATGAAGTTTCGGTTGTCCGAGGAGTCAGCCACCCAAACCAAGGTGCAAGTTGAGACGGAGCTAACTCTCACGGGGTCGGTTGCTCAATATGGTCGAGGAGTTGGTATTGTTAAAGAGATTGCCTCGCAGCTCACCTCGGAGTTCACTCGAAATCTTGAACAAAAAGTGATCAATAACATTGCGGACGCCTTGAGTCCGACCCAACCTATAGGTTACGCCACCACTGGCTCCGAAGGTCAGGCAGCCGGACAGGCGACACACGGGCGCGAGCAGGCTGAACCTCAGGGGCCCTCTATTAATGTCATGCAACTGGTTTTCACCGGAATCTTTCGGTGGATACGCTCGTTTTTCTCCCGAAAAGCCTGATGCATCGCTTACATAACTAACGATTTTTCACCCTCTTATCTTGCTCTCTTGAATTGCAAATGAAACCTACTGCCTTCGAATACCATCGTCCCTCCAGTCTCAACGAGGCGCTTGAAATGCTCAGCTCCCTCGATGACGCCAAGCTGCTGGCAGGGGGCCAGTCTCTTGGTCCTATGCTGAATTTTCGTTACGTTATGCCCGAAAATGTGATTGATATTAATCGGGTTCCCGAGATTAAAGGCATTCATTTCGAGAGTAATGGCGCCGTAAGAATTGGGGCAATGACGCGCCAATACGAAATAGAAAAGGATGAGCAATTCAACCAACAGCTCCCCATTTTCCGAGAGGCCCTGCGCTGGGTCGGTCACTACGCCACTCGCAACCGTGGAACCCTGGGTGGCAGCCTTACACATCTTGATCCTGCCGCTGAATTGCCTGGGTTATGTGCGCTTCTTGATGCAGAACTGGTTATTAAGTCGCAGAATAATGAGCGCACAGTAAGCATCCACGACTGGGCGGTTAGCTTTATGCAGGCCAATATTGAAGAAAATGAGCTGCTCTCTGAGATCATCATCCATCCATGGACTGTCTCTCATGGCTTCTCTTTTTTAGAGATGAGCCGCCGACACGGTGACTTCGCAATCGCGGGCGTGGCCTGTCTTCTCTCTTTAGACGATAAGGACTGTATTAGTAAGACTGCTGTCTCGCTTATTGGGGTGGCCAACGGAGCAGTCCGTCTAAAGAACGCAGAAAGCCTTCTACTCGGTGAGCGTTTCTCGATGGATCTTGCCGAATCGGCAGCGCAAGTTATTGACGGGCTGGACGCGCCAGCCGATGCCCATCATTCGGGAGACTTTCGCAAAAGAACGGCAAAGACCCTTTTTAAAAGAGCGCTGAAACAGGCCTACGATAATGCTATTGAAGGGAGAACACGCTAATGTCCACCAAACATTCCATAGCCTTGACCATTAATGGTCAGCGCTATTCAGGCGATGTCGAGGCGAGGCTTACATTGGCCGACTTCCTTCGTCACCACTGCGATCTAACTGGCACGCATGTCGGCTGTGAGCACGGCGTGTGTGGGGCCTGTACTGTTCATGTAGACGGGCGGGCGGCTCGTTCCTGCACCATGTACGCAGTCCAGGCAGACGGCAGTGAGATTAAGACAGTTGAAGGGCTGGCTAGTGATGAGGGAAATAGCCTTCACCCGGTTCAAGAGGCCTTCCGTGAGTTCAATGGACTGCAATGTGGCTTCTGCACGCCAGGCATGCAAATGACTATTGCCGCCTATTTAGAAGAGAATCCCAACCCGTCTGAACAAGAAATTCGAGAGCTTATATCGGGCAATATTTGTCGATGCACAGGATACCAGGGCATTGTTAAGGCGGGGTTAAGGGCCGCGGAAAGACTTCGAGAGGAGCAGAGTTAATGGGCGTTAAGAATCTTGGGGCTGCCGTTCATCGCATTGAAGACGCAAGGCTCATTACAGGGCATGGACGATACGTCGACGATATTAAAATACCGGGAACGCTCTCTGCAGCTTTTTTGCGTTCTCCGGAAGCCCACGCAAAAATTAAATCAATCGACCTGTCTTTTGCCCGGCAAATTCCTGGCGTCGTAGCGGCCTACAGCCTCGCAGATCTGGACCCAAGCCTACAGAAGCGGATGGTCCAGGCCTATCCGAACCCCGCAATCAAAACGGATATAACGCCCTACCCACTTGCAAAAGACGAGGTCTGCTTTGTAGGTGAGCCCATTGCTGTTGTCATCGCTGAGGACCGCTACATTGCCGAAGATGGTGTCCAGGCTATTCAACTTGATCTGGACTCGTTGGATTGCGTAATCGATGCGCGTGAGGCCTTGAAACCAGGAGCACCGCAAGTTCAATCAAGCTTTGAGTCTAACCTATCTGCAAGCTTGAACTGGAAGTTTGGCGATGTCGACCAGGCTTTTGCTTCGGCAGACCATGTGTTTAAAGAGAGCTATTTTCAGCATCGTGGTGCCCCGCATTTTATGGAATGTCGAGGTGTACTCGCCCAATTCGACTCCGCTGTCCAGCGCTTGACTCTATGGAGTTCCACGCAGTCGCCCTTCTTGGTCCGCCGCTACCTTGCTGCTTTTCTAGAGCGCGAAGAATCCAGTATTCGTGTCATTGCTCCCGATGTTGGTGGCGGATTCGGGCCCAAGGCCGTACATTACGCTGAAGAACTGGTTGTCGCAATTGCCACCGAGAAGCTAAAGCGTCCGGTGAAATGGATTGAAGACCGGCGCGAGAATTTCGTTGGAACCAATCAACAGCGTGATCAGTGGTGGAATGTGGAAGTGGCCTGCAAGGCAAACGGAAAAATACTTGGTATTCGAGCAGAGTGCATTCACGACAATGGCGCCTATGTGCCTTACGGGCTCCTCCTTCCCAATACGTCCATTGTCCCATTCCCTGGTCCTTATTCCATTGGTGCAATAGACGTCAAACTCCATTCTGCACTTACCAATGCCGTACCTACCACTCCAATACGTGGTGCAGGTCGGCCCAATGCCATTTTTGTCCTTGAACGGTCGATTGATACGATAGCCCGAGAATTAAACCTTGACCGAGCAGAGGTAAGGCGTACGAATTTCGTCCGCAAGGACCAGTTTCCCTACGAAACCGGTGCGAAACTGCCTTCAGGTGTCTCGATTCAATACGATTCCGGCGATTATCACAAGACCCTAGAAATGGCGCTTCAGGCAAGTAAAGCTGAAGAGTTTGAGGTGCGACGAAAAAAGGCTGCGCAGACAGGGAAATGGCTTGGGCTCGGAATTGCAAGCTATAACGAAGACTCGGGTCTACCTCCCTATGAAGGCGCGACAGTAAAGATCTTGCCAACAGGGCGTGTGTTAGTTGAGGTCGGCTCGTGCGCCCAGGGGCAAGGGCTCGAAACCATCGTTGCACAAATTGCTGCTGACTATTTTGGTGTTCAGACCCACGATGTGCTCGTTCGCACCGGCGATACTGACTTTGCTGCCTTGGCACTTTCAACGGTAGGCAGTCGCGTTGCAGCAACCGTTGGGCCAAGCGTGCATCTGGCTGCCCAACAGGTTCGCGAGAAGGCTCTAAAGCTCGCTGCAAAGGACTTTGAAGCATCCGTTAATGATCTCGAAATCGTAGAGGGACGTGTTGGTATTAAGGGGGTCCCTGGAAAGTCTGTGGGCCTAGGCGATCTCAGTCGCCGACTTGTTGCGAATGTTAATCTTCCCGTGCCAAGTGGTTTTAGCCCCGGGCTTGAGGCCACTGCTTACCACACCACCGAACGGCCCGTCTATGCAAACGGAACCAACGCCTGCGAGGTGGAAGTTGATATTGAATCAGGAGAAGTCCGACTTCTTAATTACTGGGTCGCGCACGACTGCGGAACGATTATTAACCCAAGGCTGGTTGACGGACAAATTATTGGTGGGGTTGTTCATGGCATTGGGAATGCCCTTTTCGAACACATGAAGTACGACCGGAAGTCCGGGCAACCGTTGTGCAACAACCTTGGCGAGTACCTCTTGCCTCTTGCCACCGAGATGCCGCAGATTCACTGTGAACACATGGAAAGTCCGTCTCCTGTCAACCCCCTAGGTATTAAAGGCGCTGGAGAGGGCGGCACTATTCCAGGGATTGCCTGCATTATCTCGGGGATCGAAGATGCGCTCAGACCACTTCGTATAAAAATAAATGAATATCCCCTCTCCCCTGAACGACTCCTCGAACTAATTGACGAAAAACGCCAGCAAAGAGCGTCCTAACCGAGTTTTATTTTTTTCCTAAGGAGAACTTGCATGAAACACACTTTTATTAAAACGTTTGCTGCGGTTGGCGTGGCAATGGCAATGACGGGAGCCGCCCTTGCCGCAACAACCATCAAGGTTGCTGTGCCTACGCCGGGTAAAGGCTGGTTTGCTGAGATGCATCAGTGGTGGGGCAATGAGGTTGAAAAGCGGTCCAAGGGCGAACTCAAAGTTCAATTCTTCTGGGGTGGCTCTTTGGTTAAATGGCCTGACTGTCTTCCAGGAATCCAGTCAGGTATTGCCGACATGTGCTGGGTCAGCAGTAGCTATCACCCCGCCGACCTCGGTAACTACATGATTCTTGAGAACGTCCTTAACTACGGGGATGACTACGTTGCTGCCGTGAAGGCAAGCATTGACACCCTTGAGCAGCAGCCCGACATGGTTGAGGAGCTTAAAAGAGAAGACATTGTTCTCTTGATGTCTCACATCAGCGGCCACGGCCCAATTGGTACGAAAAAGAAGCTTGCCTCTCTTGATGATATGAAGGGGCAGAGCTTGCGGACCTACGGGGGAGCTCGTACTGACTTCTACAAAGAGTTAGGTATGAACCCCATCTTCATGCCGTTCAACGAGATTTATACCGCCATGGATCGCGGCACGATTAGCGCAATTGGCGAGAACGTTGTCCTTCTTGGTAATGCGTTCAAGCTTAATGAGGTGATTGGAAACGTACACGCAAACAACCCCCCCGGTGCCAATGGTAACGGTGGCATTATTGCCTCGTCATTCTTTATACGGGGAGAAAAGTGGCGCAGTCTTACGGCTGATCAGCAAAAGATGCTTAAGGAATTACGTCTTGAGTACGGCATTCGCTATGCTTCAAAGCTAATGGAAGACGAGGCGAAGATTAAAGCGCAGTGGACTGAAAAGAATAAGATCACATTCCAGACCTCAAGCCCTGCGGATGCTCAAAGAGTTCTGAAGGCCGCCAATGTCGCTAATGAAATCTTTTATAAGAAGCAAGAGGGAGCAGGCAATAAAAATGTGCGCGCGGTCTATTCCTTCTATGAGAACGCTCGTAAGAAATACGAAGAGCAGCACAAGAAGACCGGTAGCTACAAGTAAGACCTAAAACGCTTGCAAGGTTAAGTCGTATTTAATCAGCAAGCAAAAAGAGGAGGCCGATAAATCGGCCTCCTCTTTTTATTGAGGCAGACTGCCTGACTCAAACGACTACTAGCGACGATTACCCAGATTAGCAGACGTCCAACTGTAGTAATTATCCAGAGTGGCGTAAGGGCTGATCATATCCACACCAAATGGGGTGGGAGATTCACCCGCTTTAACTTTAATTGGCCAGGCTGGGTCCGCCAAGGCACCTTTACCGATTGAACAAAAGTCACCTTGGTTCTGCCGTAGGGCCTGCTCGGCAACCTCGGGCTCATGGAGCTTACCATTGGCAATAACAGGAAGGCTTGTGTATTTCTTTGCGAGCCCACTTAAGGAATGCTCGGTACCAAAGACAGGAGTAACGCCAAGATGGGCGGCAACATGAATGTAGTCGGCGCCAGCGGCTTCAAGAGCGGGGAAGATGGCTGAGGCGTCCTGCTCCCCACCTGACCAGACGTAGTCTAGGTCATTGACCTTCGTCTGCGACATTCGAACACCCACAAGAAAACCAGGAAGGGCGTGTCGAAGAGCGCTTAGGGTTTTAACGTGGAATTGAAGCCTGTTGTGAAGGCTACCACCATACCCATCGGTTCTTAAGTTTGTGTAGGTTGTTAGAAACTGATCTGGCAGATAGCCGTTAGCGCCATGCAGTTCAATACCGTCGAAGCCTGCCGCCCTGGCACGTCTACCCGCCTCTACAAAGGCATGAATAGTCTCTGAAATTTCATCGAGAGTTATCTCCCTTGGAGTTTGAAATAAACCGCCACTTCCGCGGTAACGCCCAATTTGCTCACCCTTTGGACGTACAGCGGAGGGGGCAATCGAACCCTCTACCCAGGCATTGCCCTGGTTGACTGCACCACCGTGGAAGAGCTGCGCAATAATCAATCCCCCCTCACTGTGAACGCCCGCCACCAACGATGCCCAGCTCTCCGCCTGCTCCTGGTTTGCAAGCCCAGGCTGATAGGCATAACCCTGACTGTACTTTTCGTCGATATAGATGGCCTCTGAAAGGATTGCGCCCCAGCCGCCACGTGCAAAGTCTCTGTAATAGCCTTGCATTTGATCTGTCACTAGGCCCTTTTCGGTTGCGCTGGCGCGGGTTAACGAAGAGACAAGGGTGCGATTTCGAAGACGGAGTGTCCCGAGTTGGCCTTCAGAAAAAAGTAAGGGGTAATCCATTCGATGTCATCCTCCTATGGTCAACAGACTGAGCTAGTTCGGAATCCGAACTTTTTCCTTGCCCTTGAGTTTAAGAATTTGGCGAGCCTCATCGGGTGTTGCCACAGAAAGCCCGAGACCCTCAATCATTTGCCGAGCGGCTTTTACCTGGTCAGCATTTCTTTGCGCAAGACGACCTTTGCCAAGCCATAAAGAGTCTTCTAGCCCCACCCTAACATTGCCTCCCATGGAAAGCGACTGTGCGGCAATAGGCAGTTGATTACGACCTGCCCCCAGAACACTCCATACATAGTCATTGCCAAACAAACGGTCTGCAGTGCGCTTCATGTGCGCAACATCCTCCGGATGAACACCAATTCCGCCCAGAATTCCAAAGACCGATTGAATAAAAAAAGGAGGCTTAATGAGGCCCTCAGAGGCGAAATAAGAGAGCGTGTACAAATGCCCTATGTCATAGCACTCAATTTCAAAACGAGTCTCATTCTCGCGACAGGTCTCTAGAATATTCTTAATGTCTCGAAACGTATTCTTGAAAATTCGCTCGTCTGAGTTCTCTAGGTAGGGCCTTTCCCAGTCGTATTGAAAGTCCTTATAACGCTTGAGCATAGGGAAAAGGCCGAAATTCATCGAGCCCATGTTTAGGGAGGCGACCTCGGGCGCATAGGTTGCACAAGGCCGTAAGCGCTCTTCGACCAACATGGTCGGTGCCCCACCTGTCGTTATATTTATCACGACATTCGACTTTGCATGAATCTCTTTTAAGAACGGCAAAAACGCCTCGGGACTTTGATCAGGCTGACCCGTCTCAGGGTTTCGGGCATGTAAATGCACGATGGCGGCACCTGCCTCTGCAGCCTCAAGTGCGGCGTGAGCAATTTCCTCCGGCGTAACAGGGAGATGAGGTGACATGGAAGGTGTGTGAATTGCGCCTGTTACGGCACAGGTAATAACGACCTTGTTACGAAGCTCTTTGGGGTCTGTTGCGCTGGTCATTGTGAAGGCTCCTTTTTATTTATGAGTAATGTGAACATAATCGAAAAGCCATGCTAGGCAGATGTTCCTTGAAGATCTTTTGGATTATGGTCAGGCATAAGACGTTTTTCGAAAAAATTTGCAGCCAACGCCATCAACCATAACTGGGCCACCACGGCCTGCCAACCCCACCGCAAGTAAATGAAAACGGAGAATGCGGCGCCGACGCTACCCCCAAGGTAAAACGAGGCCATAAAAAGACTATTAATACGACCCCGATGCGAGGGCGAGAGATCGAAAATAGTTCGCTGAGATAGGACAAGATGTGAGTTTACTGACCACTCAAGCACGATTGCGCCCAGTCCGAGTAAAAAAATAGCAAGTAAGGGAGAGGTCACAAGAGACAGAGTCGCTAAAACTGCCGACAAATAAAGACTCCCCATCGAATAGCCAAGGGCCTGGTTTTTAAATCGCGAGTCTGCAAGACGCCCCGATAGAAGCGCAACGGGCACACCTACAAACGCGACAAGTGCAAAGATGGACATCTCGACATAGCCAAACCCAAATTGACTAGAAGCGAGGTAAATGGGCACCGACGCCCAGAAGGCGCTAAAGCTACCAAAAACCCATCCCTGTGCCACAGCTCGCTGACGCAGCACTGGAAGCCTTAGCCAGAGCATCTTCTGAGACAGCATGGTAGACAGAAAGCCCTGCCGCTGTGGACGTGTCGCTTCAGAGACGGACGGCAGAACCCTGACCATTAAAAGGGTAAAAAGTCCAAGGGCAATGGATGAAAGGAGAAAAATACTATTCCAGTCGTTAAAAGCCGCAACCTGACTAGCAAGAGGCCTCGCCATGGCAATGCCAACGGTAATTCCAACAACCAGGTAACCAAGGGTTTTGCCGCTTTGGGCGGAGTTGGACAACCCTGCAACCACCGGAACAATTACTTGCATGACACTTGCTGAGACGCCAAGCACCAGTGTTGCAAAGGCCATGAAATACCAGTCTTGACTGAGTGAAATTGCAAAGAGACTGACTGAGACGGCGGCCATCATGGCTCCAATTAACCTACGCGAAGCAATAAAATCGGCAAGCGGTAGAAGAAAAAAAAGGCCAAGTCCATAGCCCGCATTTGATATGGGGACGAGCATCGCCGTGGCCTGCTCAGACCAACCCATTTCTCGGGCGATAAAAGGCGTAAGCGGTTGCAAGTAATACAGGTTTGCAATAAGAAGGCCACAGGCCATTGCGCTGACGGGAATTCGCATGGTAGAAACCACGTATCTTTGGTAGTCTAGAGTTACACTTGCTTAGGCATTTTTCCGCTCAATTATTGAAAACTTGATCAACAATTTTTAGGATCTTTCTATGCCAATTGTAGAGCTAAACCACTATTTAATTCGCGCGACGAATTTAAAAGCCAGCCGCGACTTCTACGTGAATGTACTGGGTATGGACGAGATGGATCGCCCCAATTTTCCGTTTCCAGGTTATTGGCTTGGCATTAATGGGATCGTGCAGGTGCACATGGCGCCAGACAATATTCCAAATAGGGAGCTTTACTATCTTGGGACGCCTAAAGATGCCGTCTCCGGGAAGCCCGGAACAGGATCCATTGATCATGTCGCTTTTGTCGCGACAGACTACAAAACAGTTTTGGAGAATTTGAAGGCCTGGAATGTAGCTTATCGGCCCCGCTACTTAAAAGAATCTCAGCTCTTCCAAGTGTTCATCCAAGACCCCGATGGCATCACGATAGAACTGAACTTCTTCAATGTTGAAGAGGATGCTGACTGGGGAGGCGAGGACTATAACCAGATGGCAAGGGTTAGCGAACAACTCAATTAAATGAGTGTCTTCAGAGGTCTACTAAACACGCTTTAGGAAAAACTCCTTAGGTCATCGGTACGTCGACCCATTTTTGGTAGCCCTTCGTCAGCCTTAACTGTGTAATCCAGCGCTGGATGTTTTGGTTTTTTGCAGCTTCCAAGCCAAGGGAGTCTGCTCTGTAAACGATTGGGGAGAGGGCAACATCTGCCAAGGTTAAATGGTCTGATGCCATGTAGGGTGACGCGGCAAGATGATCTTCGAGGACACGAAGATAGTCGTTGGACTGATCTTTCGCAGTCGAGAGTTTTTGAAGGTCTATTTTGTCTTCAGGTGTCCGAACACACTGCTGGAAAACAATAACCATGGGGGCGCTGATTCCCCAGAGTGTCCAGTCCATCCATTGATCTACCCGAGCGCGACCCAATGGGTCGGCGGGGTAGAGGCTCTGAGCAAGATGGTAAGAAGATGCATCGCCTCCCGCTTTTGAATCAACTTGCAGGGCCTGTTGACGGTTGCATAGGTACCTACAGATCGCATGGGACTCCCAGACAAAAGAGGTGTCATCCTGAAGCAATGGAACGCGTCCGTTGGGGTTCCTCGCTAAAAAATCGGTCGTATTGTTAACCCCGTGCTGCAGCCCAGCATCGAGTCTCTCATAATCAAGTTCAAGGTCGTCAAGAACCCAAAGGACCTTTTGAACGTTAATTGAGTTGACTCGCCCCCACAATTTAAGCATTAGGGTCACCATGGTCGGGCACCAGACCTGCTGCGGTAATTCCGGCAACCGCGCAGATTTCATCGTTCGGTGACGTTTCACCACTAATACCGACAGCCCCCAAAAGCTCGCCACCTGCATCACGAATGAGTACCCCACCCTGCACGGGCACCATATCGCCTTCGCTTAGGTGTTGTACCGCATGGATGAAAAACGGCGCCTTCTCTGCACGACGTTGCAATTCCCTATTTCCAAACCCCAGGCCAAGTGCGCCACGCGCCTTCCCGGTTGCAATTTTGAATCGATACAAAGACGTACCTTCTTGGGCAAGGTGTACTTTTACCTCGCCCCTAATATCCAGTACGGTTACCGCCAGAGGCAAGAACTTATGCTGCTTCGCTGCTTCAAGTGCCTTTTGGGCAATAACCAAAGAGGTCTCGAGTGACACAGTTTTCAGGCTAACAGTCGTCATGAATAGGCTCCTTCATGTTTAAAAATATTGGGATGGTGAGAAGAATAAGGACGACGAGTCAGGCTAGGCATTGATCGCCTCAACATTTCGACTCGAGACAGCCTTCATAATGGCTTCAAGTGCGGCCACGGTGTAACGCTTTTGTTGGTTATCGACGGGATAGACAGATTCTCCGCGCACAGCCGCCGCAAAAGCTTCTAGATTCTCGAGCACGGCAGGATGCGGCTCGAAAAAGGTTCGGAGGGGCTCCTGACCACGCGTGACCTTAGAAACGTCCCATCCCGATGGACTCTCGGGATGTGTTCGGTCGCGTATCTCGGACCAGCCTTGCGATCCATAAAGTGCAAATCGTCCATCGAAGGGTGTCGCAAGAATTGCACTGATAAGCGAGACCGCTCCCGATTCAAACTCCAAGAAAATGGCAAGCGTGTCACCGTTTTCAAAGCCTGCTCCTCTGGAACCGAGGCGAGCGGTAACGCCTATTGGCTTTCCAAAAAAAGAGACCGAGAGGTCAACCAGGTGAATGCCCGTAGCCGTTAGAGGCCCCACAGGGGCAACGGCATTAGACAGTCTCCAGTTGTCTCTGGGCAGACTGAGGAATTTATCTTGGCTGAAATTTGCCTCGATCTGAAGCGGGGTTCCATAGACGCCCTGACTTACTTCTTGTCTGAGGAGTTGCATTGCCGGCTCAAATCGGCGCTCATGCCCAACACCGAGAATCCGCTCATGCTTCTCGCAGGCCTGGATAGCGCGTTCGGCATCGGCAAGGTTCATGCAAAGAGGCTTCTCACAGAACACGTGCAGGCCCCTCTGGGCGGCCGCGATAATCTGGTCAGCATGCTGCGGATGGGGCGTGCAGATCACCAAGGCTTCAAGGTCAGACTGGCGAATAAGGTCGTCAAAGTCCGTAAGAAACTTAACCTCTTTTAAAGGTCCAGATTCAACTGTTGGATGCAGCTGCTGAATGGGCTCTGCAATGTATTTAAGGGCAAAAGAGGATGATTCGCTGAGAAGCTTGGCGATGACCTTGCCCCACCATCCATACCCTGCAATTCCAACTGCTAAAGGTTTACCTGAAGTCATATCAATTGTCGGCTAAAAAATTTGTTGAACAGTTGATTAATAAAGTCCCTAAGTTTAGCGAAAACTTTCGATAGGCAGAGGCTAGGGGTTTACCCCTCTGCGAGAACAAGCCGACTCAAGAGCACCAGGGCGACCATCCAAAGAATGCCTTTAAGCCATTTTCTATAGGTCTCTACAGACACTCTCTCGCGAACTCGAACCCCCTTATTGCAAAGGTACAAACATAGTGGCGCGAGTATTAAGCCTGGTATCCATTCCTCGAGCTGAACAGCGGGATTCCCGGGCCCTCCAATAGATAAGGTGAGTATATGCACGACCTTTCCGGTGAAAAAGCAAAGGTTACAGACCTGGACAATGAGCTGGGGCGTTAGGTTTGTAAGCAGAAAAAAGAGAAGCAGGAAAGGTGCCCCCATGTTCACAGAGGCTTCGGTGTTGCCGGCTAAGAAGGCAAAAAAAGCACTAACTGGAAGGATCCAAGGCTCTGGAAGTTGCGGGGCTTTACTTCGTAGATGGTCCACGGAAAGAAAAACCGCAAGAGCAGCCAGAATAATCCACATAAGCGCTTGGGTAGGCAGGTTTTGATAAAGCCATGCGCCGGATAATCCACCCAAAATCATGAGGATTGGCATTGGCCAGAAACCCAGAAGAGCCTCTTTCGTTTTGCTGCCAAAAAACGTCATTCTTGCGCTTAGGAAAAACGCCACAGGTACTGTCAAAATCATTGCGGATCGGAAGCTCAGACTGAAGACCAAAAGCGGCATAGCGACCGACACGAACCCCAGGCCTAAAACCCCGTGTGCATAAGCAGCCAGAAGAATAACTGCCAGAGCCCACAAAAGCTCTAGACCACTGTTTTCTGAGAATAATAGGAATTCCATGGCAAGGGATGATGCGGATAGTTATGGGGCTTTGGACGGCTAATGGTAGCGGATAAGCTTATGCATCAGGGTTCTATACAAGCTAGCTATCATGTTTAACTTCACCCAGGCTGCAATAAGGCCTGTTTCATTTCACTTTGAGAGGCTTATGATGATTCGTTTGTTGTCCGTACCCTCCCCCAGCCCTTTGGCGACAAGGTCCAATTACTCTCGTTTTTGGCAGGTTTTGGCCACTGGATTCACGGCCCTACTCCTGCTTATTTCTGGCGCCCTCCCAATCGCCAGTGCCGCTGCAGCCCCAAAGATACTAACTGAGCCTGTGATATCCGTTGATACGCTTGAACGCATGCTTAGCAAAAAGGCTGTTGCTGTTCTCGATCTGCGCCCACTCTTCAAGGAAGATAAGAAGACACCGTTATTTGCAGCGGGACATATACCAGGCGCCCTGCCTGCACCTTACGGCAAGTTTCGTGGCGCAAAGACTAATCCTGGTCAGTTGCCCAACGAAAAAGAGTTCAGCGCCTTCCTGACTAGCCTAGGCCTACAGAAAAACCAGCCTGTTGTCATAGTGAGTGAAGGAAAGACAGGCACCGATTTTGGTGCTTCGGCTCGTGTTTACTGGACCTTAAAAATTGCTGGCTTTACAGACCTAGCAGTGCTCGACGGTGGCTTCACGGCTTGGCTTGCCGCAAAAAAGCCGATCACAATAGGCATGCCAACCATTGAAGCAAGACCCATTGAGATTCGCTTTGACCAAAGTCAGGTTGTAACAGCAGATCAGATTCAAGCGCTTGAAAAGGAGGGTAGTGTTAAGGACGTATTGCTTGATGCGCGACCCGAGAGTTTTTATAAGGGCGATATTCGTCATCCCGCAGCAGCGCGCTGGGGAACCCTACCAGACGCTAAGCACTTCGACTCCGAGGAGTGGTTTCAACCTAAAACAGGTCTTCTAAAACCAATCAACAGCATTCGAAGCATTGCGCAGGCCCGTGGACTACTAGCCTCCGATGACAGAATCTCATTCTGTAATACTGGTCATTGGGCAGCAACGAATTGGTTTGTACTTTCAGAGATTCTTGGCCAGTCGGGCACCCGGCTCTACCCCGAATCAATGGTCGCCTGGAGTAACGCTGGGCTTCCCATGCAAAACGAACCGGGTCGAGTCACAGCACTGTTGCGCCAATTGCTAGGTTCAGGCTTGCCTAATTAGACTTCACAGACCAGCCCCATGTTTTTAAAACGGCTCTCTCTTGTTCTCCTTGGCCTACTAGGAGTTCTTTCGGTCGCGGTGCTTGCCGGAGTGCAGGCAGGCTTGCTGGTGCTTATTGGAATTGGCTTCGGACTCGCACTGCAAGGCTATGGCTTTGGATTTGCCGGCGGTTGGCGCCGATTTATAGTGCATGGAGACGCCTCGGGCGTTGTCTCCCACATGCTTTTAATTGCACTGTGTGCCCTAGCAACCCTGCCTTTACTCGAATCTAACAGCCAAGAACTCGTTGGAGCCCTTGCACCTATAAGCTGGAGTTTGCTATTGGGTGCCTTTGTTTTCGGGGCAGCGATGCAGGTGGCTGATGGTTGCGGATCAGGCTCATTGCATAAGGCGGGCGCCGGTCATAGTTACTCATGGGCTGTACTTCCTGGATTCATTCTTGGTAGCTTTGTAGGGGCCTCTCATCAATCCGCCTGGGTTGCCTTGGGTGGGCCCTTCGGCTCGGAGCCTATTGATTTATTAAAAGCTATTGGCCTAACCGGTGCTCTTTTCATTACGCTCGCTCTTTGTCTTTGCGTGAGTGCTTGGTTCTACATGCAAGCAAAAGCGCGAGCTCTGAAGAATGGGCAAGGCTTAGAGGTAAATTGGTTGCGTATCAATTTAGCCAAGGGGGCGGTCGCGGTCGGCGTGCTTTACGCACTGCATCTCATAATTGCGGGGCAGCCTTGGGGTATTGTGTACGGGCTGGGCCTTTGGGGTGCAAAAACCGCGGTCGCACTTGGTGCAGACCTTAGCCAAGACGCATTTTGGGGGATTGCACCCCATGCTCAACGACTTGTCGATCCAGTCCTTTGGGACATCACGACACTAACTAACCTGGGTCTGTTATTTGGGGTTATGGCCTCCGCACGTTGGTCTACGACTAATAACGAGATCATTGCGCTTGGCTTACGAACCATGATTATTGGGCTGCTTACAGGTCTTATTCTTGGCTATAGCTCTCGAATTGCCTTCGGCTGCAATATCGGCGCTTTTCTTGGAGGTACTGCCTCTGCAAGCCTTCACGGATGGGCCTGGTTTGTCATGGCTTTTCTTGGGTCGGTTGTTGGCGTCCGACTGCGTGCGCGGATTGGAATGACTTAAATGAAACGAATTACATCCATCCTGTTATTGTGGACGTGCTTGCTGTTAGGGCTTTATCTTGACTTTTCGAGTTATGACAGGCCTCGACCTGAGCCCCCTGCCGTTATTATGGGCAGTGGTCAGGCCTCACTTGGAGGACATTGCTCCGGACGCTAGAGAATAAGCCCGCCCGTTGTATTCAACGGTTTTCATTGCCTCAGTTTTTATATACGAACCTCTTTATTTTTAGCCATGACAGTCACCCCCATAGATTCCGCCCTACCCCCCTTACTGGCACCCGTGCTCACACCCTTTGACTCACGCGGGGAGCCCGATCACCATCGACTCAAAGAGCATTGCCAATGGCTGTTAAGCAGAGGTTCGGGCCTCGCGGTTTTTGGTACAAACTCTGAAGGCAACTCCATGTCTGTGCGACAAAAAAGAGGCTGCCTTGATTTTTTAGTTGAACAGGGTTTACCGGCTGCGATGATGATGCCAGGTACGGGGGCCTGCAGCGTAGATGACGCGGTTCATCTAAGCGAAGCGGCATTCGACTTAGGTGTCGGAGGTGTCTTAATGCTTCCCCCCTTCTATTACAAAGCGCCAACAGAAGACGGGTTATTTACGTATTTCAGTCAAGTTATTGAGAAGATCAAAAGCCCCAATAAAAAAATCTATGTCTACAACATTCCGCAAGTCAGCCACATTGAAATGAGCGTGGACCTACTCGAGCGGCTCGTCACCTCTTTCCCTGGTGTAGTTGTCGGAATGAAAGACAGCTCGGGCGACTGGCCTTACACGCAAGCTTGTATTCAAAGGCTCAAGCCGCATGGGTTCCGAGTCTATGCGGGGAGCGAACAGTTTCTTTTACAGGGGCTGAAAGAGGGGGGAGTCGGTTGTATTTCAGCCACCGCAAACATTAACCCCTTGGCTATCTCAAACCTTGCGAATTCCTGGCAAGACAAAACGGCCGAGACCCAACAACTTAGGCTGAATGAAATACGTCAGGCTTTTCAAAAATTTCCCATGATTGCCGCCATGAAATCGGCCATTGCCGACAGCCTTAATGATGACGAATGGCGACGTCTTCAACCCCCGTTGGCAGCGCTTAAGAAATCGGAAAGCGAGGCGCTTAGAGCTTCTCTAGAGCAGATTAATTTTAAGGTTGACAAACAACCCGGTCGTTAAAGTCTTCGTACTAAACGTTTACGCTATTCAAGACGTCTGTGCAATACACGCTGAAGTCCATTTGTGGTGCCCGATAGCCTTCGACCTGGAACATGAAGTCGCCAATGTAACCACGGTGATAGGAGTTGTGCATAACCACATGCTGAAGCATTTGCGAGGCCATCATCTTCCCAGACTGTCCGTTAACATATGAGAACGAGATAACCTTCTGAAGGTCATTTTGTTGCGTTTCTTTTGCCCATTGCACATACCATTGATCAATGTCCTGTAGTTGGGCAGAAAGAATGGGGAAGTCTGGATAGTCTTGGGTATTTCGTGATGTGTACCCGTGATCCACACCCTGAAGATGCCCTTTCCAAATCCGCCCAATAACAAGCATATGGTTTAGGGTGTGGCATAGGTCTTTAAAAAGAGAAACACGTGGTCGCGTTAACTCTTCAGGAGGCATTTTCTTAAGAGCCTCTAAGAGCGTCTTATTTGCCCACTGGTTGTACTCGCTTAAGGTCACCATGTTCGCGTCATGCACCTGATTGTCTCCTTGATTAATCAATAACCCCCCTAGAACGCCACAGATCTGTACAAGAGGCTTAACCCAATAACCGTCATTGTTATAGAAAGTGCTCGCTCGAACTGTACCTGACTGATTCTGTCTCGAACACGCTGCCCAAGGTATATGCCGAAAAAGACTGGGATACAGGCAAGCAATGAGGAAATGAAATGTTCAGCATCCATAACGCCATGACCAGTCAAAAATACGGACATGGCAATACTTGCGACAGAAAAGAGAAAACCCACCGTTGCGGCAAACAGGTCTTTGGGCATTCGAAGCGCAACCAGATAAACTAAAACGATGGGTCCCCAGAACCCTGAAATGCCTCCAACTGCGCCCCCCAAAAGTCCGAAAAGAGGCCCCAGCCATTTTTGAGTTGTAGGTTTTATCTCACGATTGATACGTAATAGCCTTGCTAGCGGTAGGCTAAGCACGAGGATACCCATAATTAAATAGAGCGTACTTTCATTAAGGGTAATTAAAATTTGAGATCCTATTGCCGTACCCGCAACCATGCCTGCACCGATGGTGCCGTATCGCCTTAAAACGTCGGGTAGCAATCCGCCTCTAAAAGCCTGATAAATGTTCGTTAAAAAGATTGGGGCGGTCATGATAGCCACAGTGTTAGCCACAGGCATAGAAAGAGCGAGGATAGGAACGGCAATAAGAGGAAGCCCGACTCCTAGAGCCCCCTTAGAAAAACCACCTAAGGTAAGCCCGATTAAGGCTACTGCAAGCTCAAGTCCCTCAGGTAGCAGTTCAGTCCCTGTCAAGAGAGCCTCCATTAGTCACAGTCGAATTAGGCACAATGGTTATTAGAAACTTTTCATTGCGGAATATTAATCAGATGATTAATAATTTAAACAATACTCTTTGTTTTAGATGTGCGGATTTGTAGAAGCCATGAATCTCTTTTGAAAAGTCTTGCCGGAGGAGTGTAATGAATTATCGAGAGGTTAGCGAAGTTAGAGACGGGATGCGCATTGACTGGGATATGCCTATTTCCATGGATGATGGCGTCGTTCTAAGGTGTGACATTTACCGACCCACAAAGGAGGGTAAATACCCAGTGATATTGACTATGGGACCCTATGGCAAATGGCTTCACTTTGATGACCTTTATAGGGCGCAGTGGCGGCGTATGTGTGAGCGGCATCCCGATGTGCCTACAGACTCTACAAACAAATACCAAGTCTGGGAGGTGGTTGATCCTGAAAAGTGGGTTCCCGACGACTACGTTGTGATTCGAGTTGATAGCCGGGGAGCCGGTCGGTCCGAGGGAGTCATTGATATTTGGTCCTTACGAGAGGCACGGGATCTTGCAATCTGCATCGATTGGGCAGGTGTTCAGCCTTGGTCCAACGGAAAGGTAGGCTTAAATGGGATTTCCTATTTTGGCCAGAATCAGTGGCAGGTCGCTGCTCTGCAGCCAAAGCATCTCGCCGCAATGATCCCCTGGGAGGCGGCGGCTGATTTTTATAGAGATATGGCCCATCACGGAGGTATTTTTAATAGAGGATTCGTGCAAGACTGGTCTAAGAACCAGGTGTATTCCGTGCAGAATGGCAGAGGAAGTAACGGCTTTAGAAGCCGACTCACCGGCGACTGGGTGTCAGGACCCGAGACCCTGTCAGAGGAAGAATTGGGTGCAAATCGTAAAAATTTCTATGAAGACTGCATTTCAAGGAAATTAGATACCGACGAGTTTTGGCAAAGCCGTATGCCTGACTGGTCAAAAGTTAAAACACCCTTCTTATCTTCTGCAAACTGGGGAGGGCAAGGGCTCCATCCCCGTGGCAATTTTGAGGCCTTCACAAGGGCCGCTTCGTCAGAGAAATGGCTCGAAGTTCACGGGATCGAGCACTGGACACATTTCTATACAAATTACGGGCTTGCGCTGCAGAAGAAGTTTATGGCCCACTTCTTGAAGGGAGAAAACAGTGGATGGGGGTCTATGCCCAAAGTGCTGTTACAAGTAAGGCACCCAGGCGAAAAATTTATTGAACGACACGAGACAGAATGGCCTCTAGCTCGCACGCAATGGACAAAGCAGTTCCTCGACTTCAGTGATTTAAGCCTAAATGTCAAACCACAGACCGTCGAATCCCAAGTTAGTTATGACGGATTTGGCGATGGCGTTACGCTAATGACATCCCCGCTTTCAGAATCTACCGAAATTACTGGTCCGATCGCTGCAAAGCTTTGGGTCTCTTCTTCCACAGAAGATGCCGACCTTTTTCTGATCGTGCGAGCCTTTGATCCGAATATGAAAGAAGTTGTCTTTCAAGGCGCGCTTGACCCGAACACGCCCATTGCGCAGGGTTGGTTAAGGGTATCCCACCGCAAACTCGATCCCAAACTTAGCCTTCCTTACCGTCCTTATCACACGCACGACGAAGAACAAAAACTCAGCCCAAATCAAATCTATGAGGTGGACGTCGAAATATGGCCTACATGTGTCGTACTCCCTAAGGGATTCCGTATTGCTTTAACTATAAGAGGCAAAGATTACGAATACCCAGGTGGCCCAAGTGAGGGGCTTGAGACCCTGGGTAAGGTCTGGCATGGCTGCTCCGTTTTTGTTCATGATGATCCAAGAGATAGGCCTGCCCCTGTGTTCGGTGGCAAGGTCAGCCTGTATTCGGGGCCAGACCGCCAAGCCTATGTGCTACTGCCCATTATTCCAAGCTAACTAGCTTTCTGTAGAGAGGTTCCTCAAGTGACAGCTAATCCACTAAGTGGCTTTCAGGTCGATCCTGCATCATTAAGCTATATCGGGCAGGGCCTACAACGCCCTGAATGCATACTCGCAGAACCCAATGGTGACTTATGGGTGGCAGATGCACGTGGCGGGGTGGTTCTTCTCAAGCCAAGTGGCGAGCAGAAATTTATAGGTCCAAACGCAGATCAACGCTTCGGGAATAGTAGTACGAAAACCACTGAAAGCTTTGAATCCAAATACACCACTGGCACCCTACCTAATGGCCTGGCCTTTGCTAAAAACGGCGATATTCTTATTTCTAATTTTGGTACCGACTTGCTTGAGGTTATGACCCGCGAGGGTGAGCTACGTACACTTTATGACTCCATTGATGGGCAGCCCATCGGCAAGGTTAATTTTGTACTTCGCGACTCAAAAAACCGTATCTGGCTTACCGTTTCGACACGCATGAATCCTTGGACGGATGCCTTCGCATCTCGTGTCCAAGATGGTTTTGTCGCGCTGGTTGATACAAACGGACTTCGAATCGTTGCTGATGGCTTTCGATTTACGAATGAAATACGTTTCGATGCCAAAGAGGAATGGCTTTATATTGTTGAAACAACGGGACCAAACATTACGCGTATGCGTTTAGATGAGAGCAATCCTAAAGACATTCGACTCACCGATCGCGAAGTCTTTGGTCCAGGGCATCTTGGTGGCTTTCCCGATGGCATTGCCTTCGATAGTTACGGAAACCTATGGTGCACCTTAATTATGGTTGATCAACTCATTGCCTTAACACCCCAGGGCGATAAGCTTATTATTCTCGATGACGGAAATCCAACGGCTACCGAAAACCTATTGACGCGTATGGCTGACGGCTCTGTAAGGTCTGAAGATATGCAAAATGCGCGTGGCACGATTGCGCCATGGATGGCAAGCATCACGTTTGGTGGTCACGATCTAAGAACCGCCTATGTCGGTAGTCTTCAGGGCAATCGAATTCCCTTTTTTAAATCTCCGGTTGCAGGATTACCCATGGTTCATTGGCATGATCGGTAAAGCGCTTCCCTCAATGCTTATGCCTGGGCATAGCCCTTTTAAGAAGTCTGGCGTACTTCTTGTAACGCTTATTCTGGCTGCCGGATTAACTCTCTCCTCTCAATCCAATCCCTCTGACCAGGTGAAATCACGTAACCAAGTGCAGCAAGCCCTTGAGCAGCAGACCCGTGTTGGAAAACTACTTTGGGATACCCATGAGGTGACCGTTGGATCGGTTCGGCGCTACGCCCAGGCCACTGGGTTTGTGAGTCAAGCCGAGAACGAAGGAGGGGGCTATATTTATGAGGCGGGCTGGACTAGGAAGCGCGGATGGACCTGGAATGCCCCCTTCGGTCAGCCCGCAACCGACAGGGAACCGGCCGTTCACTTGACATTTTCAGAGGCCCAGTCCATTTGTCATTTTTTCGGAAAACGCTTGCCGAAGGATTCAGAGTGGACGAATGCCGCCTATCTTGAGCAAAGGCAAACGCCCCCGGTGGGTTATTCAAATGGAGTTCGTTATCAATTCCCAGGGGGTAGTTCCCCTGTGGCAAGTCACTGTATTGAGGGTTGTGGAGGCTACCAAGGACTTGCTCCATCGGGTGCTCTTTGGCGGGGCACTGGACATGTAGAGGTCATGCAGACCAAGCCCGGGGTTAACGGTCTTTGGGATATGGGCGGTAATGCCTGGGAATGGGTTGACACAAAAGCGGCTAATGAGCGTATTACTCGGGGTGGCTCTTGGTGGTACGGGCCCGAACGACAAGTGGAATCGGATGTCGCCACCAAGCCGGCCGATACCCGAGTTGGCTATATTGGCTTTCGCTGTGTTCAGGACCTACCAGCGCCAGCTAATTAAATAGGCTAGGTTAGACCTGGCCTTTTCATTTAAAGAGGCACTTAGCCGGCAAACTTCGGCTCAGGAAGACCCTTAACACCCAGGCCTGTCACTCGGAAAAGTGAGCCTGCAAGATACTGAGCCTTTCCCTCTTTAACGAAATGGTCATGCGCTGCAGGATGATCGACCCTGCCCATGGAGGTGACGTAAAGCTCGTCAAGGTTTTTCCCGCCAAACATCACACTTGTCACATTACGCACCGGCATACCAATTCTTCGGTCCTCAGAGCCGTCGGGCGCATAACGAACCAACTCGCCGGTAATGAGCTCTGCATTCCAAAGGAACCCCTCTTCATCAATCGTCGAGCCGTCTGCAAATCCAGGCAAACCCTTCGAATTAATGAGCGTCGATTTATTGGAGACAGACCCCGATTCAATGTCATAGTCCCACGCCCAATACTCCTGCTGAAACGTATCGGCAAGGTAGAACTTCTTATCATCTGGACTCCAGCACGGCCCGTTACTGCAAATAATGCCCCGGTAAACGAGTGACACCGTAAAGTCTGGATCGAGG
>Ga0181601_10000393_pt1 | contig 35095 bp, 27 predicted proteins | sample 041ome_8_FD_133020 | JGI IMG/M metagenome (GOLD analysis project Ga0181601, IMG submission 133020) | Coastal salt marsh microbial communities from the Groves Creek Marsh, Skidaway Island, Georgia - 041407BS metaG (megahit assembly) | ecosystem: Environmental > Aquatic > Marine > Intertidal zone... | reverse complement strand
GCTCTTCAACACGCTCGAAATCGTCCCTTCGGTGATTGAATCTCCCATCGACGGCACGACGACGGTGGATTCCTCGACGCCAGAAGAAGAGGAAGACTTGCTCGATTTCAACCGCGTTTGCGTCGCGCGCGACGACGACGAAGCGTCGAGATGATGATTCTTCGTCCATGGCTGTAGAAAATCTGTCACCGCGCGTCGCGTCTGCGCCCGCACGAAAAGAAGAGAAAGAAGACGGAGCGTTGATCGTTTAGTCAGTCGAAGCCCGTTCCCGCGAAAACGCGCGATTCAGTCGAAAAAGTAATCCAAAATTCTCAATTCAATTTTTAAGAGTAATCCAAAATTCTCAATTCAAATCCTTCGTCGCGTCGTCGTCCTCCTCCTCCTCGCGCGTTCCTTCGACGAAGATCATCGATGTACACGTGTACGTACCGTCGCGTACGCGCGTCCTCCTCCGCCCCCGATCGTCGGTACCGACGATGATGAAGAGGATGCATTCATCAATCTTAAAAAGGAACGTCTCGCAACGCGATCAGACGCGTCGTGCGTCGTTACCGACGCGCCGCCGCCGCCGCCGCCGCCGCCGCCGCTCGCGAGACCGACGCATCGTCGCGCGAGCGCGGTCGTCGGTGACCCGCGGGACGCGGAGCGGATCGTTCGCGGGAGCATCGTCGGCTCGTTCGGGCGTCGCAGTGTGAAGGCGTGCGCGCGCGTTTCAAAAACGTGTGCGTGTGGGGGCATTTTTGTATGGGTAAATAGTATTATATAGGATATGAATCGGTTGGTACACTTTACAGCAAAGAGAGGACGGATGGATGGATGTCGAGGGAACGATCGGGAGAGATTCGCGGCGACTCGCTCACTCACTCGGGTAGGACGACACCCTTGGCGCGAGCGTCGGCGATGAGGACGTCGTAATCGAGACCGCGGCGATGGGCGAGCTCGCGGAGTTGGGATTTGGTCACGAAGCCGGTTGAGGATGGGGGATGTTTCGACGACGACGACGACGACGACGACGTTTCGTTTGTGGTTTTTGTGGCGTCGGTATCGTCGTCGTCGTTGTTGTCGTTGTTGTCTCCCGTCTCATCGCGGGCGTGTGATGGCTCGGAAACGGCGGCGACGGCGGAGGCGCGCGCGGCGGCGGCGCGGCGTTCTGATTCGGCGCGCGCGTCGAGGGCGCTCGGCGTCGTCGTCAATACTTCTGGGACGACGACGGTTTCTGCTTCACGGGACGTCGTGTCGTCTTTAACCTCATTTTTGTCGTCGTCGTCGTCGTGTACCGTCGAGCCGCGTCGTCTGCGTCGTCTCGCGTCTCGTCGGTGCGCCCTGATGGCCAACGCCAACGACTCCCCCAAAGGTTTCTGCAAATTTTCCTCACTCGCGATAATCACCGGAAGCCTCGGAAGCCCTTGAGACTCGATCGCGCTCACCACCACCGCCACTTCACCCAAATCCAACCCGCTAAACGCCACCATTCGTTGACTTCCGTACTCTCCGCCCCGCGCCGCGCTCGCGTTCGACGTCCTCGGTGACTCCCAATCCGGTTCCCGCTCCCTCGTCACCTCCTCGAGCGTCATCCACGCGTGTTCACTCCGCGCTGGGATCACTGGAACGTCGTACCCACCGAGCTCATCCACGAGCGTGCGAACTCGAGGCCACTCTTCCGCGCGAAAGCCGACGAGCACCACCGCGGGCGAGCCGCACGCGTCGGCAAACACTCCTCCATCCTCCTCACCAACACCACCGGTCGAGCCCGCGCACGGCGGAGACGTTCCGAGCATATCCCCTTCTTCGGATTCCGTGAGATCCCCACCGGCGTACGCGTTCGGTTCGTATTCAAACGCGTCGTCGTCGTCGTCGTCTTCTTCTTCTTCTTCGAATCGAGCCGAGTAACCGTCGGCGGCGCCGTTCCCACCCTTTGCGTCGTGCGCCTCCGCCTCGGCGCGCTCCCGCGCGCGCGCGTCGTCGATCATTCGCGTCAGCCAATCGTCATCCATGCCCACTCCGTCTCGACCGCCGTCGCCGCTCTTCGCACGCGAACGCATCGTTCGCGATCGAGCGGGAAAAAGCGCGCCGCCGCCGCCGCCAATGCCGCACCACTTTTGACGACGCGCCGCCGACGACGCGCGCGCGCCGCGGTTGGTCGACGCGCGCACCGCCGCGTGCGGCGCTAACAGACGCGTCGATGGAGACATTCGTCAAAGGACTCGTTTCCGCGCGCGCGTCGAAGTGTGAACCGAACTGGATTCTGACTCAACCCACGCGCGGAGCGCTTAGAGAGCGGAATGGAAATAGAAATGGGCATCGTTCGGTCGTTCGGTGCGCGCGTGGCGTATCGTTGTTATTTGGGATTTCAAAGACGCATCCGCGTGCCTTCTTCTGTTTCTGCCTCTTCTTCCTCTGCCCGCGCGCGCGCGACGAGAAGAGTAAAATCCATCAGTTTTTTCGTTCGTTCGTTCGTTCGTTCATTCATTCTTTTTCCCTCTCGTGCATTCATCTCAGCGAGCGGACGCGCTGTCACCGACGGCACCGACGGCGACGCGAAGGGCAAACTCAACCAACCGCACGGGAATCAACACGAGATTGAGCGGAAACGGAAGCCTGAAACCGTACATGATTTGAGAGTAAAATCCCGTCATGGCCAAGACGAAGATTGCGAAATTGAACACCGATCCCTTTTCATCGATGGCGTTCGAACCGAGGTATCCGTGGCGGACGAGGTAGGTGAGCAAACCGCGGGCGAAGAGTTGGGCGCCTCGCGTCGCCGAGTGATAGGCGGTGATGGCTTGTTGCACCATCCACGCCGCGACGACGCCGATCACCTTGCACCCGTATCTCACCCCCGGTCCGACCCACTTTTGGTACTCTTTCGGCGTGCTCATCATCAACACTGGCGTGAGATTTTCATCGACGATGTTATTCAGTATGTCACCGACGGCCACGCCGAGAGAGACGCACGCGGCAAAGTGCACTCGAAGCGTCGCCGTGACTGCGACGAATCCCATGTACACGGCGCTCAAAGCCTCTCCAACCTGTTCCGGATCCACCGCCTTGGCGACGACTCCAATCTTCCGCACCACGAGTTCTTTCGTCGTGATCTCCTGCGTGTCTGGAATACCGTTCCCGTCTTCATCCAACTCGTCATCCTTCGCGCTCGCCTCTTGCGCTCGCTCCACGTTGCGCCACACGACGACGAGCGCCTCCTTCGTCGACGTCCACCCGGTGATCCTGTACGCCTCCACCGCCGCCGTCAGCGTCGCAAAGTATCCACCAAAAAAGCACAAAAAGAACCCGATCAACGCCGGGGCAAACTCTTTCGGGTGATACGGCTCGAGCGCCGTCCACGCGCGTCCGCACGCTCGAACGCACGCGCTCGCGTACGGTTCGGACGCCTTGGCCAACTGCGCCGCGCGTTTGATCGCCGGCGCCGCTTTTTCCAACCCCGGAACCGCCTTGTTGGCGACGACGCCGAACGCGCCGAGCGTCATCGCGTCTCCGAGCGTCACGGACGCGCCCGGCGCCGGCGACGACGACGCCGCGTTCGTTGGTTTTTTAACGACCGTTGTCATCGAATCGTCGTCACTCGGTTTCGTCGTCTCGCTCGTCGGTTTCGATCTCGCGTTCGGCGACGGAGTTTTCGACGATCGGGATTTACCCAGCTTTTTGGAGAACACGCTCATGTCCGACGTCCGGCGTCCGGTCGGCGTCGGCGTGTGTCGCGAAGAGATCGAAACCGAGGACGATGCGAAGCGCTCCAGAGAGGATTTTCGGGGTAGTAGTGGTACCGTACTGTTTACACATATATATACACACATGATTACGATTTGAAGCCGACCGACGACCGACGACGACGACCGACGACCGACGAAACCGACGAAGACGACCGTCATCGCTCGCGCGTCAAGGATTTTACGAGTAAAACGCGCCTCTTGCCGAAGAGACCGCCGAAACCGTACCACCACTGATCCTCAGAGCGAGCGACGTAGCCGCGACGCTCGTACGCGACGCGGACGACGGGATTATCGACGTCGACGTGAATCCAAACCTCGGAATACCCCCACACGCGAGCTGCGCGTTCACACTTGTCGAGCATGACGCCGGCGACGCCGCGACGACGGGCGTCTCGACGAACGGCGACGTTGGAAATGTACGGGACGCGAGGTTTGGTCGTCGGAAACGGTTCGGGAAAGAGCGCCTCGGGGGCGCACACGCGAACGTTTGCGCTTCCGATCCACTCGGGTTCTAACGCGTTCGTCGTCGTTGATTCGTCGCCCGCCGTGATCGTCGTCGTTTCTTCTTCGTCGTCGTCTTCGTCTTTTTCGTCTTCGTCGTCTCCGTCGTCTCCGTCGCGCGGCGACAACGACGCGAGAACGGTCAAACACGCCGACCGCCGTTTCAAACGCTCCAACTCCCCCCCTCTCCTCACCAACTCCCGATTCGTCATCCCTTCCACGCTCTCGGCGTTCATCGCGCGTCTTTTCGCGCTCGCCTCGACGCGCTCTTCGATCTGCCGCGTCGTCATCGCCCGCAGCTCGCTCGCTATGGAATCCGCGAACGCGTCGTCCGCCGCGCGTCGCGCCGTCTCCGCGACGATCCGGAACCCGAAACCGAAACCGCCGTCGTCGCCGTCACCGCCGTCGCGATCGCGATCGAGGTATTCGTGTCCCCACCCGAGCTTCCGCTCGGCGTCTTCCCGCGCGAACGCTTCCCCGCACACGCGCGCGCACGCCTCGGCGTCCGCCCCGGTTCGCGCCGAGCGCGTGATCGTCCTCGCCGTCGTCGTCGGCACCGGGCGGTTCGGCGGCGGGCGCGGCGGCGGCGGCGGCGGCGGGCGCGCGAGCGTCATCTCGCGCGCGTCGCGAGTCGTCAGCTGGCGCGAGTCGTCAGCTGGCGCGAGTCGTCTCGTAGTCGAAAACTAGATACGGGGGTCGAACCCGCGACCTTCAGCTTAGGAAGCTGACAGTCCACTGAGTTAATTGAGCGCATTCGCGCGCAAAAAATGCATCGTATAAATGTCATGTACCAGATCCAAAAGTATATAATACAAGAAACCGCTATCGCGCCGGGCGACACTGTGGCCGAGTGGTCTAAGGCGCCAGGTTCAGGTCCTGGTTCGAAAGAGCGTGGGTTCAAATCCCACCGGTGTCATGAACCCAGCCGATCAGCCTTTTACCGTCTTTTAAGGCAAATTACGGTAGAATATGGCCATGGTCACAAACGACAGATTTACACATGTACTGCTTACCTGTACAAGCATTCGGACTGTCAGAAGTTGTGTGTTATCCTGATCATCAGGACCTGATGACGCTCTTATCCAGTAGCGAGATAGAGTCACACGTCCTGTCCGAATATAATTGTCAGCGTTCGAGTGACTCGCAAAGAAACATAGAGATTGTTGTCATAGCTACCAATTGCTGTCAGCGTCTCACAAGCTGCGCGGCGCGGTGGCGAACAGCTGACACCTCGCTCTTGGGAGAACTTCAAACGTGTATCGCCATAACTTGACCGTTCCCAGCACGTATCCACTAAACCCGAGCGACGCTGACACACTTGATCCTTCAGCACAATGTCGGACATGTCATCTACGTGTTGTGGAAGTCGGAACACAGTTCACAGCTTACTGCATCCTAGTAAGTACACTTGTCACGGGCGAAAGAAGTCTGCTGTGACTGCACGTAAAACCACAGAGGGTCAGACAGTGGAAGAAAATGTATCCACTATGCAGACAATGCGCGACAGCGCTAGTACTTTGTCGTTGAATAGCGAGGCTAGTGGTGCACGCCCCTGGAGTGCAAGTGATAGCGAGCAGATTGGGCAACTTCACGTTGAAGAGTTCGGTGAGCACGCTGCGGGCTTTCTCAGCGGGAATTTCACACCCGTGACGAGCGAACGGTCTGAAACACTAAGCCTGGAAAATCTTCCGGAAGATTTTCCATGTGGTCAATTTGCCTATGTGGGCCCGAATCCCAAGTTCGAGAGGTCACACTACAAAAAGTGGGGCAGTGGTCCGCAGCAGGTAAAATCACCTCTTGGAGATGGATGCCACCATTGGTTTGAAGGCGACGGTATGATATTTGCCGTAGATTTTCAAAGGGATGGTCTTGTTAGATATCGAAATAGATTCATTCGCACACAAAGCTGGAAATTAGAATCGAAGCGCAACAGGCGTGTTTTCAGACCGCTCATGAACGCAGATGGAAGCACATTTCTCTATAACGCGGCACAAAACTTTATCGAAGGTGGATCCTTCATGAAAGACAGTGCGAATACCGCTTTATTCTTCTTCGCAAACAAATTGCTAGCATTACAAGACACGCAAACTCCATGGGAGATGGAAACGGCAACACTGAAAACAAAAGGAGAATGTACTTTTTATGGCACGTTGCCGAAGGGCTTGCCGATGACAGCTCATCCAAAAGTTGCTCCAACTTCAGGAGATTTGATATTTTTCGCATTTAATCCCGTTCTACCGCCACACTGTACGGTTGGTTCGATAGACCGGGCGGGTAAAGTGAAATCTTTGAAGCCAGTATGGACATCATTCATGAAGAGTGTGTTTATGCATGATTTCGTGATAACCGAAAATTACACCATACTTTACGAGGGAAGCATGGATATCGACCCGAAAAGACAGTTTTTCGGTGATCATCCTTTGCAGTACGACCCGAGTAAATTAGCAAGATTTGGCATATTGCGGCGAAGTAAAATAGACTCTTCTCATGGGGACATACGCTGGCTAACTTGTTCATCATCTCAAAGTGTATTCCATTTCGTAAACGCATGGGAAGAAATCGATGATGAAGATGAGCCCGTGATAGTCGTCGTAGGAGTACGCGAGGATGGATTTTTCCATAGGGCACTTGGGACAACGGGTGCACGTCGTTCGGTCATGAATGCCATCAACAAAGGTGATTGCATTCCTCGACTTCATCGCTGGCGCATCTCACTTCGAACCGGAAATATTTCAGAAGAGTTTCTAAGCACGGAAATGATTGAAACGCCGCGAATAAATGACGCCTTCATTGGTAAGATGAACCGATATGTTTATGCAGGCAAAGTCAGCCCAGATGCGCTCTGTGATACAGCGCAACTCAAATTCACTGGTGTCCTCAAGTATGATTTGCACACGGGTGAGATCGATAAATACGAACACCCTCAAAATTCATATGGGATGGAGGCACAATTCGTTTCACACCCGGATCCTCGTTCAGAAGATGATGGCTGGCTTGTTATGTATGTCCACACTGAGGATGTGACAAACGAGTCACTTGGTACAACATCTTGTATTATTTTGGACGCGAAAAATCTTTCTGCTGGACCAGTGACACAGATAATGCTCCCAGATCGAGTCCCTTACGGTGCACACGCCGTATGGGTACCATATCTTGACAAGTTGCAATGTGAAGATAAACCGCGGAAGCAATTTTCTCTTCACAACAAGCAGCTAACAAGGCGTTATACTTTCCATCCACATCAGCTGAGCGCGCTTTTGGACGCCGTAAGAGTAGGACTTCTACGAGGAGCAAACGGCCTCTTTATCCGCAATTGGAAACCTACCGTGGGAGTCGATGATAGTGCGCAATATGCATTTCTAAGATGCTTTGGGCTGCGACTGGTAGAAAATGGAAGGTTAGGATTGTTCCGTGGTGTGGAATCCAATCAAGAAATTGAAAACGGGCACATGAAGCGCCCTGCACTCACGCTATTTGACGTTGAAGATAGTGCAGAGTGTAAAGTAGTGCGAGAAGCTTTGAGTATTCTCGACATGTCATGCCTAATAAAGCCCTGTCCACATGGTGCAACACGGCATCTTGCTGAAGCGACTCAAGCTACTTCCTATACTTCACTGACGCCTCCAATCTTGCTGGACTCAAACACGAATACTATACATAAAGGAGGTCAGAGTATCATCGATCATTTATTCCAGGTGTACTCAGACGGTGATACACCACCAGCTATCTTAAACATTTCTTTGGCGAAAGCCATCTTCAGTCTAAGCCCCCCTGCGGATGATGGATCTTATTATAACTTTCCAACAAGAATGCCTTCAGAACCGCTCAAGCTCTGGGCCTACGAAGCTAGTCCGTTCTGTACTTTGGTCCGTAAGTCTCTCAGCCAAATGGAGTTACCATATGTCCTTTATCCATGCGCAAGGGGAAGTCCGCGTAGAAGTATTCTCCAGAACCGGACTCAACAAACATTTCAAGTACCGTACTTAGAAGACCCGAACACAGGTACATGCTTATTCGAAAGTAAAGATATTATCGACTATCTCGAATCAGCATATACCGATTTTTGATTCAAACGGATGTAGTTGTATTCACAAAACAAAGCAGCGATAATAAATGTCAGCCAGTGTCTTTCGACCATTTGGGACTCGTGCTACCTGACCATTGTAATAGAAAGTTGACAGGGCACACTTCTCGTTGCGTATTTAACAAAGAACGGTCTTCTCGAAAGTCCGAACGACCTCATAGCCCCGCGACTACAACGCCATAGTCGCTTTCAGTCATTGACGAGCTTCTTTATCCCATCGCGAGGTTGGCAGTGCGCTTGAAGCATGCGTAAATACAGTGTCACAAAGGCAACTGGGGCGAGGTCGTCGTTCCACACAACTCGGCTACCAGTTTACGAAAGAGTCCAGCGCAAAAACACAAGTGGACAACGGACCATCGCGCGATGTTCCGAAGAATTTGAAAGAATTGATATAGAGCTATCCGCACCATTGGGTTTGTACCTACGAAGTGCGGAGGGCAACGTGGGCGCGGTTGTAGATGAAGTAATACCTGGCGGCAGTGCAGCTGAAAGTCAGTTAGTGCAGGTGGATGATGTTGTGAGTGAGATAATTGTCTCAGACGAAACAATGGATTGTAAACGGGCTGAATTTGACGCAATTTTGAAGTTTCTCGCAAATAGAAACTCTAGGATCCGTCTCACACTGCTTCGTACTGTCGTAACACGAGTCTCAGAGGACATGGCAACTGAGTACTGGGAGAAAAAAAGAAAGGAGAAACTCAACGGCAAAAAGGTCCTTCGCCGCACGGTTGGAGTAAATCCTCAAGATATTCGTATTCATAATGGCGGTCCACTGAATGAAGGGAGTTTCGGGGTCGTATTCACGGGAGAATGGAAAGAAAATAAAGTCATCCTCAAGACGTCAAGAAGCCACGTTCTATGGGCAGATGATTTACTTGATGTAGAACTAGAACTAAATGAAATAGTTCATAAAGTTGCTCGTGGTACATGCGCTCGATTCATGGGGTGTTGTGAAATCGACCCCCGAAGTGAAGGGAGAATATATAATGGCGAACTTGGTGCCGGGCTATGGCTTATATGGTTGTACCAGGGAGATGATACTTTAGGGTCTATATTCGGATCGGGCGAACAACAGACGCTGCACAAGTTAGCGGTTACTCTCGACCTTCCGATTGATACTCCTAAGATCTTCTTGATCAAATCTTTTTTGCGTACAGTTTGTCAACATCTGGCTACGTTACATCAGAATGGTGTGGTCCACCGCGATGTAAAACCAGATAACATCTTGCTAGCAGATGATGGCCCACTCCTCATAGATTTGGGTGGATCTGCTAGCTGTTTGCATAGGATTATAAACTACTATCCAGGACCGGGTCCAGCCGATCCGCTGTTTAGTGCCCCCTCTGAGAATTACTTGATCCCCTCAAGTTGTTCGCAACCAACAGATGAAAACAAAGATACACTTTGGGAACAATACAAGCCGGACCGTTTCGATACGTTCAGTATAGGCATCATCTTACTACAGCTCGTCTTCCCTGAACTGCGTTCACGTAATAAACTTTCGACGTTTATGAAAGAAATAAATGACGCCGGTCTCAATTTGGGTGAATGGCGGGAGAGAGCAGGCCAACTCTATCCAGAGCACGCGTCAATTTTGGATGCTGACGAAGCTGCAGGTTGGCGCCTTCTCATGAAACTAATCTGTCCACGAATAATGAGGATTTCAGCGTATGATATCTTGGCTGAAGATTTCTTGATGCGTGTGAATGTGTCAGCTTGAGGGGACCAGTCAAACGTCCATCACCTTTGCGTTGAGAATGATATCCCATCGGCTACTTGGGGCTGCGTGGGCAACGTATTTAACAAAACTAAATTCATCACTTCCTTGCAATACCAGCGATAAAGAGTTGAAGGATGCATCAATTGAAAGAATCGATTCTTCATCTTCCTGTTGATAAACTTCTGCAGGACTACTGACTTTGTCGCCTACACTTGAGCGCATGTGGCATACATATCCACCTACCTCACCATTTGACCAGTCCATGCGATGTGTTGGAGTGAAATCATCAACAAAACAGAGTGTTGCAGTAATACGGGTGCCGTCTTCGTCTGGGTTCTGAATTGCAACTGTGTAGTCACTGCCACGTCGAAAGCGTCTTATCATATCACCCAACAAACCAAGTTCGCCATCTACGATACAGCTCATCCACCGTGCGAACGGATCCGATGAAACGATGTCTCTTCTTACTTTTGCTAGCCATTCCACGAAACTCGTGTTTTTGTTCGAATTATTGTTGCGAACATGTAGACTGTCATAGCGGACAAAACGTCTCACATGGGGTGGACCACAAAGTATCCATTCTTTGTTCCTGGAATCTTCTGAGTATGCACTCGCATCGTCTTCAGCTAATAGCCACTTCGCTGCAAAAACTACATCTTCGCGTAGAAAGTCACGAAGAAGCACGCTACTGTGCTCATGAAAGTGATCCCGAAGTCGAGCCATGCCATCAGCATGAAGATATTCTCTGTTTACCCACTGGGACAGGTACTTTGCATCTTTTTTGCTGAAAGCCCCCGCAGACAACTCTTTCTTGACGTAAGATGAGTCAACTATGGACATGCTATCACATCCACCTTTTTCTTCCGTTAGGAAATACGTTCGCGACAGTAGCATTTGTGCTGACGCCCGTTCCGCACCCTGCTGGCTTCTAGAAACATGATACCAACCTGATATTGATACTCGAGGTTTACACGAAGCAAATACCTCTTGAACGGCGTGAAAACTTTTACCAGGTTGCACTTGAAAGAAAACCATTGAGTTCCACCTTGGCAAGATGGTCTTGGTGGGTTCAGCATAAGGTAAATTATGTTCACCTGATACCGAGTAGAACTCAAGAGCACCACCATCTTCAACTTTCCACTCGTCATCTGGAGAAGCGAGGTAGATGATGAAAGATATGCACCGCGAGCTTATAACATCATCATGGCACAGTAAATGACCACCGTGGGCGTACACGTTGCAAGAGCAGTCGACTCTCGAGTCGAGTGGTGGACAACCAGTGATTTGTTGAATAAAGTTGCGAAAGTTCTCCCCATATAGGTCTTCCCTAAGAGCGAGCAACTGATCACACAAGTGAGTTGTATTTCTATCATCTATACTTGCGATATCCACCGATTGAAGAACCTTAAATAAGTCAGTCTCCTTGTAACTTAGAGTGAGTTGGGACTGAAGTTCTTCAAGTATACCACGAAGTTTCCTGTCATCGCAGATTCTATCAATAGACACATGTGGATAAGGCGAAGATGTCTCATATTCCAGTCGCTTTGAACTTATAGTTTCTCTTGATAGAGCGAATGGCGAGATCACTTTGGTCATCAAAGCAGTGCCGTCCAGTTGTTGACTGTTCACTTGTGCTTCGTTTTTCCTTTTTGGCATCAGAGTGGAGTATTTATGAGTGACAGTGCGGTGAAAGTTCGTATCCCTACGATCGGGTCGTTCAATTGGAAAGTATGTTCGTCGAGGAAACACTATTCGTCGTTGCCGGTATCGGTACAGAGCGATGCACCTACACACAGAGTGATACACCTTTCACACCTGTTCCGTGGCTTATTCCAGTCCTTTGTAGTTACTCAGCTCGCCGAGCTCGTAACTTTCCGCCAACTGCGCGGTATCGCAAAATTGGAACAAGCACCGCAAGAATCACGAAAGGCTCAAAATGCGACGAGAGGTATTGAATTAATTGCGCACGGACGCGTTTACGCCTTTCTCTTAATGCATGCAGTAGAGTCTACTGAGACCGGAGTCGTGGCTCAGTTCAGCGCCGTCCCGTCGCGGTGAGTCACTCAAAGCGACTTCATTCATCTTTGCTTTGCCAGACGATAATATGCCAAATTTTCTTATTTTGCGGCATTTTTGGACAAATTTCGCCTTTGTCTGGAACCGCACGGGCTCGTTGTTTCGTGATAATGTGACTTTTTGGATGGTCTGAAAGATGGGAGGAGTCCAGACTCGTAAAATCCAGTTTTCGGAAGTGCACACGGACCTCACACCGAACGGCACGCGTGAACCGCGCCGAGCTTGACTCGAATAGGGCGTGGATCGGCGGCAACAGGCTGGTGAGAGACATTTCATCACCCAGCAACAAACAGAAAACGTCAAATACTTCACCCGCCATGAACGCTCACAGTGCGAAGCAGACAGCGCTACGCTGGACGTACTGTGAGTTTCTGAAAGAGGTTGGAATGAAGTTAAAAGTGTAAGTCGATTACCTTGTTGCCCATGGTCGTTATCTTACGTCCTACAGTCCACAGTTGACAATAGCTACTGCGATTGTCTTCTGTCATAAATTTTACGCGAGTCAAGCGGCAGAACTGTCACAAAGTGACCTCCATGTATGCGCAACAGAGCAACCCACGCTTTCCAGTGTATTGACGACTTGTTAGGCCATGGCCACATCATGCATGTTTCTTGCGGGCAAAGTCGAAGAAACGCCAAAATCAATCAACGATCTTCTTCGAACGTCGATTGCGACGAGGTATAAGGGAAAAGTGGATGAAGCGTCTTCACTTTTGCAAGATGTGGTAAGCTGCACAACTCAACTGAGGGAGTGTTGCTAACTGCTGGTAGGGCTACATCCAAGAACAGAAAGAATTAGTTCTAAGAGCAGAACGCTTGTTGTTGCATACACTTGCTTTCGAATTCAATATAGAGCATCCTTATAAATACCTTCTCAGCACTGTGAAACAGATGCAGAGCCTTGGCTACATCTCTGAGGACTGCACACGGCAATTAGCACAGATAGCATGGAATTTCGCAAATGACAGGTAAGTGCTATATTGTGTGGAAGCCTACTTGTTTTGACGTCATCTGTCAAAGCCTGCGAACAACGATCTGCTTGCGACATTCTGCTAAGGACTGTGCATTTGCTGTGATATATCTTGGTGAGTGAACTCCTCTAGTTTAAGACTTTTGCTCATCCCCGTTCAACAGCGACGAAGTTCATGGGTACAAAACTCAAACTACCAGAAAATTGGTGTGCTAAGTTGAAAATGGAGGAAAGTGTTTCGGAAGAAATTAGTAACCAGATTCTGGATCTGTACGAGAACACCAAGGTAAAAGAGAAGAACAAGTTTACTCATATATCGCCCGAAAACAATACTTGAGGTTTTAGAATTGACAAGTACGCCTCCATGCGGCGGCATCCATACTTGTAGCGTGCCTTGGCCGTTGATAAAGGTCTAGTTGATGTAAAAAGAAAACTGCTGAACAGCCCAGCGCATGAAATAGTGACTTGTCCTCATTACATGCAGCATAAAAGGAAGTACTCGAGGTAAAATATCTAAGGGCCAACAATAAACGAACCGTTAAGGGGATAGATGCTAGAAACTTACCTTCCAGATCAACATGTAATACTTGTGTAGTGACATCGAGGACAGCGCGTCAACACGTGCTGCTCTGATAAGAGCATAGATACCAGCGGCAAGGTGCCCAGTGATCTGAAAAAGTGTGATTACGCGTGTAAATCTAGTTACTTCAGACTACCATCAATATCTGTCGAGAACCGGAGCTGAAAAGATATCCAGCAAGAAGACCACTTTACGGCAATGAGAACAAATAAACATGAGTTTTCAACCTCTCACCAAGATTGTGCGAATAAAAGCATGATCACTGAACACCAAAACATCTGTAAGATCTACGCCATAGATGACATTGAATGTACAAAGGCTAGAGTAGTTAATGAGACTCACCCCGAGATTCACGCTCGCAGTCCTGATCCCGTAGACACTGTCGCCTGCAGTATCAGGTAGATCCTAACAGAACTTCACACAACATGTTCGCCGACCTTTGTTGAATTACCTTAAATATAGCAATAACGATGGAATATATCGTCATTATCAAAATGATGACGGGCATAGATTGAATAGATGACACATCAGATTTTTGGCTGTGGCGCGTTCAAGGTACATGAAACAATATTAGAAATATACTTCACCTTGCATGCGCGAAGAAACCTATGTGCACTACCAGTGCTCGTACGATGACAATACACGCCGCCGCTAATGCAGGAAATCTCTATCATACTAGAGATGAGTGGTGCAAGCGAAAGGATTAACGTATCTACCTTCCATCGGAAGAAGCGACAGTCAACCGAGTAGAAAATACCAAGTAAAAGGCTTGATGATTCAGTGTCACTCTGCCGTAGTTTCTGCGTAGACATACCTCGTTACGAGTGTTGATGTGAGCGCAGTAGATTTCATAGCAGTGGCTATTTCAGAGATGAGTAAATCACATCGAAATTGGTAACATTCGCTGAACCTAAACTCAGAGCGGAAGCCGTACACAAAGATACCACAAGCAAAGCTAGATTTGTATCCAGTTCACCACTTGCCATCGGCAAATAAGGTTTGTTTATCTAATTGATGTTCAGTTCTGAACTACAATACAATAAGGACTTATATAATTACCATGTCAATTCTCTTGTCATAAACTTGATTCAAACCAACTATGGCGATGTTCATGAGAATAGCTGGGACCAACGCCTGCGAATATGAACTTGTCACTGCATGTACCACCGAAATTGATGGAATGTTACGTTTAGAAGAATCGGTACGCTAGCCGATAGGTGTAATTGTGATGTGGCCATGAAAGTAATTGAAACAACGCTAACCTGTGGAACATCTCAGAGACATTCCAAAAATAGTAACAGTTTTGCTTTACCGTCGTTCCCAAAATCGTGTGAGGTCTCGAGAATCTATAAAGTACCGAAGCTTCATCCTGAAGCAAATCTACGCCCGACATTGACTCAGTGTCCAAGCGTGCCACCATGCTCAAGCTACCGAGTGTACCATGCTTGTGATACTTTGGTGTGTTTGAACAGCGTACAGGTCGTGCTAAACCGCCTCTGTGTTTTGATCCTGGGCGAAACTTGTAAAAATAAATAAACACACTGCGTCGTCCCCGTTTCGCAGATGAGTTGCTCAAGTTTGGTGAGCAAATATATTGTAAATCCATTTCACTCGTCTTAGTGGCTCAAAGTTCAACGCTAGTATCAGTTCGTCTCTTAGATGCGACAAGGAAACGCAGAAATTCGAACAAATAGCGTCAAACACTTCCTCGACAGCTCTTCCAGATGTCGATGATTGCCCTTCTTTGTCGGTAGCGTCCTGACCAACGTTTGTGGAAGGTCAATCGAAGAACGAGGACGTTCTTTAAGTTTACAGAGTTCAACGAACGCAAGTTGAATTTAAAGATGGTACGCTCGAACGTTTCTCCTTTCTAAATCGAATTGGGCTTAATATAGCGCTCGCTTTGGAGGTACGCACGCGCTTAACGCAAGTCACACACTGGCGTCTTCTTACTTGAGAAGAAAGCGAGCGACGCTGGAAGGCTTCAGTGGAAAGCTGCCGAGAAGGCTCGATGGACATTCATACTTACACGGTCATCTTCTTATTATCTTGCATTCTAGGATGAAATTTAGTGTTCCCTTCCCATCTCTCCAATTGTATTCATTGGCCTTCTCTTTACCGAGATACTGCTAACGGTAACTGAGAACCCTATTTTGTCGCTGCTACTATGTGACACCCTGGACTATGGCCGGCAGGCCACTATCGAGGTGCTCAAAATTCAAGTCGTCGGCGCCTGATGGAGTTGACTTCAATGGTAATTTTACCCTTGCGAACTCTAAGTACTACCGATCCATGGTAGCCGGGGGCCCTAAGTTCGGCCAGAGGATTTCTGTAGTTGCTTCCGGGTAATTTCAAAGATTTTATTCATCATTATTGTTTTCACAGCGAAGTCGTTGGAGCGCCAGCGCTACACCGGTCAAACGCTCTTCTGCTCACTGACGATGACTTCAACAAGCCATTCATTGTTCCAACGACCACAGAAGTTGATCAAGGATCGAGAATCTTTGTTAATGTTTGGCCGGACGAAGGCAAAAGACGACATCGTTCACTTTTTGAAGGCAACTTAACTGAACACGTTTTCCACTGGAGGTCGTAACTTTTTCAGTAGAGCGTCACTCTGGCTCTGAGGACCAATGATGACTTTCACGTGAGTGCCTCCACAAGAATTTTCATGAAATTTCTATGCAGTATCGAAGATTGTATCAACGTCGAGGTTTACTGCAACCAGTCGTCCCGATACGGGAACAAAGAGTTTTGTGTGTGGCACCAAAAAGTAGAGAAGTTGGCAGAAGGTGCTTTAGAGCGTTTTATGCACTTTTGAATCTTAGGTTCACTTTTACTTTTAGGTTTATTCGACGAATTGTTATCGCCCGACCTTTTGGTCAGTCTCACTCTTTCATACTCGTTGAAAGTTTAATTTAACTATGTCACTACAGCCTGCGAAGGTAGAGCTCTGTCCTTACTTGTTCTCCAGGTATAGTAATAAAAGAACAGTGCAGATGACTTCTAACCTGTTCCAGTTTTGGTGATCTTGTTCGGCTTGACTACGGTACTGGGCATGAGCTGGCGTTCTGCCTATTGCTTCTTTGCTGTTACAAACTAGATATTTTCAGTAGCCACGACCTCAGCGCCATCGGCGGAATCATATTCCCAAAGTACACCTCAGTAGTCCAGAAACTTTTGACGACATACAGGTATGATCTGGCACTTCTCTACATCAATGACGACTCAAGCAATCAGGCTCGAACCAGCGGGATCCAAAGGCGCGTGGGGTTTGGATGATTATTTCTTTTTATCCTTCTACTGGTATTTGTATTCCTGAAGCCCGATTTGCTAAGTTGACAATCCTCGCTAGGGGTTCAGCACAGCTGATAAATCAGAACTTATTCACACCTTCCTGTATTATTGACAAAAATATCGTTGAAGCACACGAGAAGCAATATGCGTATTTTGCTTGTGTTGCGTTCATCGTCAAGGTAGTCTGATATGACGCGCATCACATCAACCTTAGACTATGACTAGCTCAAGGGACTGCCAATCAGCCAAACTGCACCTCTATTGAACGATATTAGTCACCTACATAGTTGGACGAAGATAAATGATGGATTATTCAAAATGTATGAGGTCTGTATTCATTCACATGTACACCAGCTTAGAACTAACTGGAAGGAAGGGAGAATGCCTATCAAAGCTACCCATAATGCAACACGTTCTATTCGGCAGTTTATTAAGATTCGAAGTTCTGTGAACGCGATATACTTCATGTCCAGACAAGTATGCATTTCTTGTCCGTATGGATAGCTAAGTCACCTCAATTGGCGTGCTCACTTATAATTTTTTACGAGCTGTCAGATATGTGTAGGTGAGCACGTCAGAGCTTTGTGTGCATCAGATGCTGGAGATGCCCGCATTTAGTTTTCCCCTCTAGGTCAAGAGCAACTCGGAGATCATAAAGATTGACGGATTCCACGGCATATTCTGGCTCCTGACCATTGTCAGCGGGATTGTCACCCACCTCTGCGTCATCATAAGATGAAACTGTAACAGTATTTCTTGGTTGTCCTTGCTGCATTTGGGCCCAACGTAAGTATTTTGCATCGCCGCCTAATGCTGAGCGCACGGCCTCATTTGTTGCTGTCGCGATTGCCCGATCCTCCTCTTCCCGTAGCACCTTGCTCAACTTTTCTTGCAAACCAACATCTTCGTCACGAGTACCACGGCCGCGTTTCGCGAGATTTTCGCCCACCAATAGTAATGCTTGCCTCTCTTGCTCTACGCGAATCTTATGAGCTTTTTGTAGAGACGAATTGATTTGTCTCACTGCACGTTTTGGCACAAAAAGTGGACGTGAAACATTATTGAAGGAATGTCTATGCCGTCTTTCTGCAACTTGAGCAGCTGAAGAGATCACCTTCCGCACATAGTCGTGCAAAGCACTTTGTAGCACTGGCAAGCTTTCTCCTTGTAACTTTAGAATACGCAAACGATTCCGAATAAAATATTCGAGTTGACCTAGTTTACTAAAATAGTGCTGTCTCGAGACTTTCCCAACAGTGACTTGATTGGCGTGCTTTGTGCCAGGTGGGCGAGAGTGCTGCTCGGGCTGACTAAACGGGCTCATCGCATTTCTGTGAGCATGCAACGTTCTAAACGATTGATATATCAATTGCTTGTGGCTTCGCAGCAGAGTCTCAAGAATCTGTTTTGTGTCGCTTCCACTTGACTTCAAAGTTTGATAGCTCTGTAGGAGTGAGCAAAAGACAGAGTATGTACCTGAGCTTCGCGCCGCAAGTAGAATCGAACTGAGGTAAACCTGGCTACTATCTTGCAATTTGGATTCGTCATGCCCACTCATGTTGTACTGATAGAACGGTATCGCGTGAGCGTTCCACCTGCTCCACTCGTGTTCTGTGGAGCTGCACTCTCGCGGCCTGCAAGTGGACTCGTATGGGTCTTGGCGATGTTGATCAACTGGAGATTTCAAGAGACTTTGAGCAACATATGTTGATACCCATATCTGATATGAAATATGGATAGGCAAATGGTTTTATTGAATTGACGTCATTGGAGATAGGCGGATAACACTGCTAATACGGACATTTTCATTTGGTGGTACTTGTTCGTCCGTTTAACTCGATTCACCCGAGGCCCTCGGGCCGAGGGGGCGGAGGCCAGAAGCGCCGACGAAGAAGATACCATGCTTTCATTCATTGATGCGCTAAGCGTCATTTCACTTGATGCGTACATCGTCGATAGTTCCAAGCAAGCTTGCGTCCCTATCGAAAGTAGGGTGCAGCTCTAGGGTTAGCCAACGTGTCTTATCCACGGTGCGCTCGGATTCAGACCACGTAATATTTCAAGCTGACGCGTCACAGACGCCTCGCGCAATACTAAATGGAGAATCTAAGTTTGTAGATGCGGACCAAATTCTAACCGCACGTTTGCAAGGGGATGCGCTAAGCTCATCCGGCAAGCACTTGGAGTGCTTGGTCAAGTTACGAGACAATAGCTCTGTTTGGTGAGCACGGTGGATATCGCTTGAGTTGCCATCTGATTATCGGACTCCAGGTTACCTGCAACGGCTATATCAGAGGATCTTCGACGGGACTACGAAATATCGTGGTGGTCTGCGTGCCGAACGGTATGTTCCTCTATTCACCTGACTTACCATGTGACGTAACACGTCTAACGTTATAGGGACACAGAGCGCTGGTTGAACTTGTCAGAAATGGTGGAGAGTTATTAGTACACGCTCGTGATTCACAAATGCGCAGGTGAGTTTCTTGCAATCGATATTTAATTTGTCATTGATCATATCCCAAGTGGTTTGCATTATGCGTGCGGGACGGGAGACGTCGAAGCAGTGGCTCTGCTTCTCGAGAACGGTGCTGAGGTAGATGTGGTGGTATGTGTTCCTGTGTTGTTCCTGATAAAGTTGTGCTAAAGTGGAAATAGGATGATGCTGGGTATAGCCCTTTGCATATTGCTGCAGGTTATCTTCATGAGAAAGTCATTGCAACGTTGATGAACGCTGGGGCCGACCCAAGTTTGGAAGATAACTCCGGTCGTTCGGTGAGTTTTTTGGTCTTTTGTTCAATACTGGAAATAACATTCTGTGTGTAGCCGCTAACGCTCGTAGAGACGTTGTTGCGAAATACTCCAGCGACAACGGCGCTGTTTTCGAAAAGACTCGCACTGGAGGCGGTCTCAACTTCTTTGAGAAACTTCATGTTTGAGGAGGTCGTTCCTGAAGCCATATCACAGAAGAGAGTGTACAACTCTCGTGTGCAGTTTCTCGTGACTTGGTCCGATGGTATGTGAATCGTTGTATACTCTACAGAAATAATATAACCATTACATACCTAGATTTCGAACCCATGTGGGTTGACGATATTGACATCGCAGATGACCTCATACGGGACTTCGACTGTGGTCTTGAGAGGGCCACAGTGCTTTCAACTTTTGGGTCTGAACACTTGCCCACTCCTGCGAGCAATGCACTGGTACAGGTATGCCTCTGCCTTAAAACAGTCTTTCTATCGATTCTCATGCATATGTTCAGTGGGCTGATACTGATTTGCTATCGTGGGCTGAAAGTACCTGAAAAGCTGCAAACTCTTGAAACTCAACTGAGTCACAGTGCTGCCTGTTCACGATGTATCAATCCACAGTCCACACAGCCAGCTATGAGTACCAAAATAGCGAGTAGTAATCGTTCGTCATCATTCACGTAATGTTGACTGCTTGTAGTCACAACAAGATCCTAATTTGCTTTAGGTGCCGGCCTCCTAACTTTCCAAACCTTCCCTTCCTTTCTCAAGTTAGGCTTGAACGACACGTCCCGAAAAGCTCTTGGCTTGAACGCGAGCGCAATTCGAACCGCGCACGCGAAGGCGATGGACGAGTCAAATTGACACCATGCCTTGTGCTCGCCGCCGCCTACGCACCACCGCGTTACGAACTTGCGTCGCGCGTCGGCGTGCGGTGAGGTCTGCCACGCCACGTTTGCGACGTGGACAAAAGCCTTTTTGCTACTGCAACGTCCTCAGGTCTCGTTTGATAGGTGATATCGCGTATTGATATGTTGACAACCAAGCCTCGGCTCGCTTGCTAGTATGGTTGCGGAAATACTGTGAACCGCCAAACAGAAAATAGGTCGTAAAAATAGCCTACCTACCTCCGCTATGACGGGGTTTTGAAAGTCCTCAAACTCGGTCGAGCGTAGACTGGCGCGAGTTGGAGCGATGCCATTTGCTCTCGCTGGATCGAGTCTAGTACGCACTAGTAGTCTCGCAGGAGTGCTTCGCGCGCCGACTCATAAGATATTCAAGCGTACGACGCTCGCTGTAAGGAACGCCTCTAGGGAAGACATGTTCGACTACGATATATTTGTCATAGGTAAGTTTTCTCTAACCAGACAGATTGTCGGATATTGACGGAGAGTAGGTGGCGGATCTGGCGGCGTACGGGCCTCTCGAATGGCAGCACAAAATAACGCAAAAGTAGCGCTGTGCGAGATGCCCTTCGACCCTGTTAGTTCAGACAGCAAGGGTGGCCTAGGTGGCACGTGTGTGATACGAGGTTGTGTGCCTAAGAAGCTTCTTATGTATGGAAGTGCGTTTTCGCCTGAATTCGAAGATGCTGCGGGCTTTGGATGGGAAATTCAAAGTCCACCAAGATTTAACTGGGAAAAGTTGCTTCAAGCAAAAACAGACGAGATAGTTCGTCTGAACGGCATTTACTCACGCTTACTAGACAGCTCAGGTGTAGATGTTCATTTAGGTTCCGGAAGACTGCTCGGACCAAATACGGTTCAAGTTACATCAGAGGTATGACTGAGACCACCGGCTCGACATCCATATGATTTTTCAATAGGATTGTGTTCAGACGTTTACTGCACGTACTATTCTGATCGCGACTGGTGGAAGTGCATCAAGGCCTGACATCCCAGGCTCCGACCTAGGTATAACATCGGACGAAGCATTGACGTTTAAAGAACTGCCAAAACGAATATTGATCGTCGGTGGTGGATATATTGCATTAGAGTTTGCCAACATTTTCCAGGGACTCGGCGTTGACGTCACGCTTGTTTTCCGCCAGGATCTGCCACTTCGGGGCTTTGACCAGGATATTCGTCGAACAGTCTATGAAAATTTGAAGAAAAGGAATATTACAGTCGTGGAAAGTTGTACCCCTCTTGAAATAACGCGTGATGGAGATAATGATCTAGTCGTTCACACTAACAAGGGGGCGTTTGAAACAGACTCCGTCATGTTTGCCACGGGCAGATCACCGAATACACGTCGTCCGCATCTTGGTCTGGATGAGGTCGGTGTACAAACCGACGAAAAAGGCGCAATCATAGTTGACGAGTTTAGCCGTACCAATGTGCCAGGTATATGGGCTGTTGGAGATGTCACAAACAGAGTGAACCTGACACCTGTTGCTCTCATGGAAGGTATGGCCTTCGTTGATAGCGTTGTACACGGCAAACCAACCAAGCCTGACTACAGCAATATTCCTTGTGCTGTGTTTTGCCAACCTCCAGCCGCTACTGTCGGTCTTTCCGAAGAAGAAGCTGTTGAAAAAGGCTACAAGTGCAATATTTATTGCTCAGAGTTCACCCCCATGCGCTCAACACTTGCTGGGCGAACAGAGAAAACTTTCATGAAATTAGTAGTTGATGCGAGTACGGATATCGTTCTTGGTGCTCATATGGTAGGTGTTGACTCACCCGAGATCATGCAAGGCTTTGCAACTGCGTTGAAATGCTCTGCAACGAAAAAGCAGTTTGACACTACTGTTGGAATCCACCCTTCGAGTGCTGAAGAGTTTGTTACGATGCGTACGCGCACGCGCGTCGCTCCCAAAGACTTATGACTTTTGTTATACAAGAATATTTTGCCTGTTACTTTCCATTTTATTCGACAACATACACAACTGTTTAAAGCACGATGTGCTCCAGCTCAGTAAACATGTGTAGAAGTTCTAGAGTATTTTTATATTGGGCTGGAAACAATTCTTGCAAGTTTTCAATCTCACACAACATGCGAAATATGCTGAAAAGTGTCGCCAACTTCATTTGTGATTTATCGCACTGGAAAGAAGAACTCAACACGATGTGCTGTGGTAAAGTAAATATAGCACTATCAATATCCTCATGATTTTCGCAAGCTGAACGTACAAGTGCCTGAAATGTTTTGAGCGAGGCCAACGCATCGTGCACACGAAGAGCAAGTTTCATTTCGATGGTGTGCAGCGCTTCTTCGAAAGATCGAGGGGATGAACAGAGATGGCTTTCTCCACGTGGTATGTGTGAGAGCACTGCTTTGAAAAGTTCTCTATGTATGTCCAAAAGGTAGGTTCTGTTCAGGCTCGGCAGTTCCAATGCGATGAAGGCAACGTCGAGACTCGCGACGATCAATCGAACTGGGCATATGTCTGTCTTCGTATCTATGGTTTGCCAATAGAAAGTAGCGGTGATAAGTAAGATAGGTAAACTATATTCACGTCCTGTTGTGACAAGTTAGAAAAAAGATGTAGATGATTTTACAGCCACGAGATACCGAAACTTTGAGCGGATAGTACCGCAATGGCTCCTGCAAAGCTTAGTCTATTGACTAACTGCGTCGGGATAAAGCAACTGTGCGATGGCTCGAGGCTTGCCAGGCGCACTCCACTCATCGTTGTGACACTTCCTAAATAAAGTTCTACACTACACTCTGTATTGCACGCTTGTGAGCGTGGTAGCACTTGTACGTGAATCTTGCGTGTGAATCCTTTGTGCAGTGCTACACACGTTGTGTATTACACGAAAATGAGGAGGCACATCACACCGACGAGTCAGTCATACTGTCGGTCTGCCTCACTGCGTGACACTGTGCTCTTTCGGACTCATAGTCAGGTTATGACAGTCTATGGACTCGTAGTCTATGGACTCGTAGTTCGTTCAGTCATAAATGCAGCTTCAGAGGGATATATAATTGGAGCGCGTCAGACTGTTATAGTACATATGCCGTAGCTATCAAATAGGCACTGCCTGCGCAGGTTCGAATCCTGCCGTCCGCGATCGCGATGTGCAGACGGAAGAGCTCCATCACGCGGACGTGCCCGAGTGGTTAAGGGGTTTGACTCGAATACGCACAACTTTGTCGACGAAGCGAGTTTTACAAGAGTCATGTTTCGTCCTGCGCATTGCTTTTTGGATACCCTGTTACCAGACTTTGCGTGCGTGATTTGATGCCGACGCGCCGTGACAGCGTTGAGTGCGTTGAGTACGGTACTTTTCTTCGTTGCACTCAAAACAGGATCTTCGCTAGGCTATACTGAAACGTTCTATGAAATCACCAATTTCGTCGCTCTTTGTGTACACCTCATGGCCCCGCGAAGTGGCCCTGCTGTGGGATGAAAAATAATTATGAAGGGAGTGACAAGCGCTCATTTCGCCGCCAGCTCTGCACGTAGTAGTAAAAAAAGTCACAGTACAGTAATGTTTGAACGATTCCACTAATCCAAACTATCACTTGACTATAGCCAGGTTCTGTCATGTATCGATACAACCAGTTAAGTAGGTAGAGGCTGCGATAGCCACCTAGAAGAAACACGTAGTTACTTGTCAACGTATCAATGTTTTTTGTTCGTTGCAGCAGGACAAGCTGTGGAAGTATGGCGACAGCCTCTAAATAGATAGAAAAGGTCCAAAGAACTTCTACTACCGTGAATTCATTATTGATGAGTACAGCAAGCAGGAAACATGGGATAAGCAAGAAAACTACTCGAAACGTATCTTGCTCACGGTCATATGTTTGACGCACAACTCGGTGACAGTGCATAAACCAAACGATCGAGCAACTTGTCATGATGAAGAATATCTTCATCAACGTATTGTAGAGCGAGATGAAGCTAAAGAATAAGTCCAAGTATCGAGTAATAAACACGATGGTGTAAAGTTCTTGTGTTCGAAGCGAGAGTCCAGCACACGAACGGGTAGCGTGTATTTTGAGAAGGAGCGCCTGCGCCAAGAGTAAGCTGCGTTCATTAGAAAACGAGATGCTTACCAATATACTAGCGAGATGCGTCATATCCCCGACTGTGTGATTTGTTAAGACAGAAACGTAGCGAACAAGCTCAGGAGAGTACCAAATCTGAAAACGTTCATCTTTCTCTAGTTCTCAACTGCAACCTCGAAAATGTTTGAGAAAAATTGCTTGAGAGTCTTGTTTGAAAGCTGCGGGTGTAGCTGCACGAGTCAACGGGCTCGCACTCGATGCCAAACTTGAATTCACGGCGACTGACACACCTGTCTCACATACAACGGCCGGGGAGTGACTCACTGAAGTTTTTTTACCCTGGCCTACATCTTTAGGCAGTTAGGTGACTTAGGCTGATTAAGAGCATCGTAGATAAAGTTATCAGCAAGTTGTCGAAAAAACGCGAAAGAGAAACATTTTGTGCATCAAGTTATCGAAATCACGTAAATTTGACGATAACTTTGGGCAAAGCCCACATACAAGTACGATACTTAAGCCGACTAACAATGAAATCCATAACTTGCACCATAACTTGCATTTAGCGGGTCACACTATTGTTAGTCGTTGACCGATAACTTGCATGATAACTTTCACGATAAGTTGGTATTTTGCAAGTTATGGATTTCAGTGTTAGTCGGCTTTAGTATTTCTTGGTGAAGGTATGAGTGTTTATCAATTGGGGGCTTTCAGCCCCAGACTAGAGATTTTCATATACCACGCCGAATTACACCATACTTCGACTTTGGTTGCAGACTGTTAATATCTCTGAGATTATATGCAGGTATGTCTGTAAGTGACGAGTCACCTCTCTACCGGCGATAGTGGCAGTGATGATAAATAGTTTTCGCTCTTGGATCTACTCTGTATGCAGTGTAATGCGATTCTCAAGCTACAATGTTCAATGGTGGGGTAGTCTGGACGGGGATTATTTAAACATGGATGTTATGGCGTTTTCTACAACTGGTTATCACATGCTAGTGACCTATTGGCCGTGGGTGAGCAGCGCAGCATGTTAAACTTCACCTCTAAAGTAGAGAACGCTACGTAACTCGTTGATAATCGTGCTGCAATATCACGCATTCTCGGACTGATATTGCTCCGCCATCTTCTTCAAGCTCGCCAAGTTTTCAGGCCCTAAAAATATATTAGTCGTGGTAGTATGAAGTGGGTGTTCCAGTGGTACCTAGTTGACTGACGATGTTTGGCAGAATATCTTGCAGGCCTATTGAGACGTCAACGAATGTCTTGCTTGCTATGGGATAATTTACTTTTTGTCTCGGAGTGACCACTGACGACATAAGTGTTGGCTGGCATAGAAGCTTGAACTGTTGAGAAAACTTTGAGTGTGCCCGAACACTACTAGAGTCAAAACCTACCTTTGGGGTTCACAAACTGTGTGACCGAGTCAGCATGGAAAATATTGACTTCTTGAATCCCCGGTACTGGATTAACACCCATCTTCTTCAACGTCGACTGGAGGCGCTTATCGTCGCCACTGACGGTCTTATGCTGGGCCTTCTTCTTCCTGCGGACGGGGTTAAGTGGGTGACCGAGCACCCTTGAAGTTAGACATACCTACGCATCGAACCTTTTCCACCGGTCCGCACCGCACCAGCTAAGCGTTGCAATTTTTCAATATCCATCTACGTAACGAGGGCGACCATATCGTTAGTGTTGAGTAAAGAACGCGCGTGCGAGCACGGGTCGCGTGAGACTTCCGGAGTCTTCGACAGTAAGTAAAAGATATCACTTGCAACTTACGTTCGCTCTAGATGGTTAGTACCGTGCACTATATTGTAACTCGCTCGGAAAACTGCCGTTCGAATCTGAGACAGCCCGTTCGAAGCCGCAGCCACGCTGTGTACGTTGCGTCCGAAACGTGCGCTTGCGACACTCAGGTTACCAAACTGTGTGCTGGCTTCAAGTGAAAGTGAAATTGAAATATGGATTACAAGAAGGCATTTACCTCATCAATATGTATTGATAAAGTGAATACATATTCACTTTTGATACGCTAAAAACGAAAAGATGAGAGTAGAACGCTATTGAAAGACGTGACGTAAAATTACTTAATAATGATGATAGCTTTACGCGATACAGGAATAAATTACGTTCCAAGCTATTTTCGCTCTCTGAATACCGTTCTTACCGCCCATTTTCTTTGACATCGTGAATCGCAAAATAATAAAGAAATTTTCAACGTGAAAAATAGTCCACAGAAACTATCCAGAAGAAAAGTATACCTTCCAGTTCATCTCGTTCGAAGTGATAGCCGTCAGCTGTAGAAAGTAATGTGGCACGTAGCTACAAGGCAACTAACGCGTACGTTCTGTAGCCCGTTTCACCGTAGTTACTTACGTGAACCTTTGGCGAAAACACGCCGGGTGACGGTCGTTTCTCTCCTAGAGAAGTATCGACGCGGTGAGCCCATAACAGCAATTACGGCTTACGACTATCCAAGCGCCACACATGTACGCTATACGCCCAACTAAAATTAAAATCTCACCCTCTTCCAGGTGGATAAAGCTGGTATAGACATCGCACTAGTCGGTGACTCTGCAGCGATGGTAGTACACGGCAGAGAAAATACTCTCTCCATTAGTCTTGACGAAATCATAAGCCACTGCAAGGCTGTCAAACGTGGCTCAACACGAGCATTGATAGTCGCGGATATACCTTTCGGCTTTTACGAGTCAAATGTTGATCATGCTCTTTCTACAGCGTTTAGACTCGTGAAGGAAGGCGGAGTAGATGCAGTGAAACTAGAAGGAGCAACTGCCACCAAGATTCAAGCAGTTAAGTCTATGGTCGAAGCTGGCATAGCGGTGGTTGGCCATGTAGGTTTGACACCTCAGTCAGTTGGTGTTTTAGGTGGGTTTCGACCTCAAGGCAAAACTGCGAACTCAGCACTGGAGATCTTATACGCGGCATACAAGCTCCAAGAAGCAGGCTGTTTCGCTGTTGTCCTTGAGTGTGTACCCAAAGCTTTAGCTGATAAAGTCACAGCTTTACTACAAATCCCGACGATAGGTATAGGGGCGGGTAGTGGCACAAGTGGACAAGTTCTTGTTTTCCATGATTTATTAGGTTTTCTACAGCATCCACATCACCGCAAGGTGTCACCAAAATTCTGTAAACAGTATGCTCACGTAGGAGAAAGTATCCATGTAGCACTTTCACAATTCGTCAGTGATGTGTCTGCGCGAAAGTTTCCTGACGATCGACATACACCTTATGAATTTGAACGTGGCGAACTCGATAAATTTAATGAGAACGTTTCGGCAATCATGGAGCAGTTTCGCTCAGAAGGCGAGTAGGAATGTGTTATTGCAGGTTCTGCAGTCCCTACCGGGAGATGCTACGATTAACATTTATTGATCACTCGGTAGGTAGCCGAACGAATCATCTACGTTTGCGTATCCCGCTCATTCGCTAGCTGCACTACCTCAACTTCTGACAAGAAACGTGTTGTAACCTGTGGACTGTCGTCACCAGCAAGAGTCATCTCAATCATCTCGACAGTCTCTCCAGATAATGCGGTGACATCCATTATTTTTTTAAGTACTCGCAACGTGAGTGCCTTCGCAGCTTCTAGACTTAATTCCGAGTTGTATTCTGTCTTCAAAATAGACTGTGCTGTCTGACTGTTCGAACCTATCGCAGTTGCCTGCACTTGTGACAAATGTTTTCGAATGAACACACTACAGACTCACCTGCCAGCCAACGTAGTTCCCCGAAGGATCACTCTGATAAAGTTGGAACCCAGACACGTTATCCCTGTTGGACCTTAGGCGATGCAAGATAGCAGAATAAAACAGTTACCAGCCAGCAAAAATGAAAGAAACACCGTAAGGGCGTAGGCCACCAAACTGGGTGTAACCTTGCTTTTCATCAGCTATTTGCTGTACGACCACTTCAACTGGGACAGATTGGCCGAACTTGTACTTATAGCGTTGCGCAAGTAGCCTAACATTGCTTGAAATTAGGAAACTTAGTAAATACAGCTTCAATTAACACACCTGGCAGAATTGACCAGAATCTCAGCGTCAGCGTTCACACCAGCAGATGCCGCGTAGATATGTGAGTCGACGCGGTGCAACTTTTCGGTGAAACTCTTTGCCAGCAGCTGCATTTTGAAATGGTTAAACAGCGAGTAGAATCGGATCGGGTATAAACTTACTTTTGATAGGACTCTTTTCTCTGCAGCCAAAACCAAACCATGACTTGTCTTGATTGCAACTGCTGCACCGGCATGATTTATTGCTTCAACGGCGTACTCCACCTTTTCTGACTTGAGAGGTGAACGGGATCTATATGGACTGATCTCACCTGATACAAACGTCCCTCCGGACTGAATGTCGTCGTTCTAGAGTCATATCTGTCTGGATGTACTTAGTACTTCTGTCCGAGAGTCTTCTGTGTGACCCACCTTCTCGCCATAGCGATTACTATTTTACTCCGCGCGGGCAGCTCTCGAATGGAACAGAATAAAGAAGATTATCACTTCTGCACGAGACAATCAGACCTGTGAGGGTCGACAAGCACGGGGTATGACAACTTCAACGACAGGAAGCGAGCTCTCATTCGCAGTCCCCTAAGTAGTGGGAGACGTACTAATTACTAGTAAGTACTAGTACTATGATACTAGTTAGTAGTATCATAGTAATAATAAGGAAAATAACAAGGGATATTATGTGAAACTACTAAGTAGTCGTTAAAATCTCCTTTTTATTAATTTTTACTACCTGTTTTACCTGTACGGCACTAACTAGTATCATGCATTAGTATCCGATCAGCAGGGAATCATCCCGCGTCGGTATGACCTGCGTAGGGTTACTGTGGCGGCAAAACGCGTTGACCGCGTCGGTGTGTATGAAAGAAACGGCACAGTGATCGTCCACGCCGCGGTATTTGTAGATTCTATTGAGCTCCAGCGTGCGCGCTTTTCACACCTGATTCTGCCTGCACAGATTCAAGTGGTCCAGTGATACTGCGAAGAAGTTGACTCAGAAGTTGAGACGTTCTAAAAGTCGGCCCAGGCAAGGAACCCTTCCGCCAAGGATGACTTCTTTGCGTCTTGCTCCTCACGCCCGGACTTCATCTACTCTAGGAGCAGATGAATCACGCGTGAAAAGGTTTGCTATAAAGAGTAGAGCATGCAAACTAGCTCGGCGCTCTACGATCGTTTCGGTAAGTGTGCTTTCCTGGGGGCCTTCTCACACATATTTACCCTCAGCAGGTCATCCCAAGTCTCCAGGGAGATGCTTCGACTCAGTCACCACCAGATCTCCCATCATACATTTTTAAGGAGAGAATTGTGTACCTGGTAAATTCGAACTTCCAACGCATATGCTTCAAAGTACTAATGGAGAGCTTTCACTGTAGGGTATGACGCTTGTACCGTCGGTCACAGAGTTGATGTTGGCTGAATTGCTGTACTTGCAGTATGAGGACAGCAACAAACCCATTCAGCTGTATATCAACTCCACTGGAACTTCCAAGGTACTACATGAAGACTGTACATCTTCTATTTCATAATTTGTTCGCGCTAGGATGGTCAAAAATACGGATACGACACGGAGGCATTCGCAATATATGATACGATCCAATATATTAAGCCACCTGTGCACACAGTCGCTGTTGGCACCGCCTGGGGAGAAGCTGCGATGCTTTTGGCTGCAGGCGCACAGGTATGTACACACATAAGGGCTGCTCATCATTAAACTAAGTATGCTAAAGGGTCATCGGTCAGCATTGCCCGCCGCAAGCATCATGATCAAGGAACCCATAAGCTCGTATCGCGGCCAGGTGTGTGTTTGTTTCCGCACAAAATTTTCCTCTGACGTGGAGTCTAGGCGACCGAGTTGGAAATACATCGGCAAGAGATGCGACATACGAAAACACAAATGGTTCGTGAAATTGTCATCTAGCGTTTCAGACTAAGCTGAGACGGTGTAGGTCGAAATTCTAGCAAAAGCAACTGATAAGACGGCTGCAGAAATTGAGAAGGCTATCAGCCGTCCAAAGTACTTTGATGCCCACGGGGCGAAACAATTCGGAATCATTGATAAGGTGTTTTCAATGGCTTTCTTATTTTTAGCGTCGATGTGACCCAATTTGCGTAGGTCTTAGGATAGAAAGTAAGTCTGTACGCGCGTAAGGAGAGAAGAGAGACAGATACAGAAAAGAGGGAGAGAGAGGCTTGAGAGAGAAAGAGAGAGAGAGAGATGGAGGGATGGCGGGGAGTGGGGCTGGGCGGAGGGGAGAGAGAAAGGCTTGAGAGAAAGAGAGAGAGAGAGCTCCTATGCGAAGACTTTTACTCGGTTAAACTCGTGTGTGCAAGATGTGCTTATGTTGCACTTGTAATGAATTAATTCATAAAGAAAGTCCATCAAATTTCTTTCAAGTAAGCGATAAACAGAGCGCGCGGAGTTTTGCATATGTTTGGAAGTAGCTTGTGAACGAAATTACAACTGAAAGCTCTAAGGAGACGAACAGTGTGAACAGATAAAAATTGATCAGTAGCTCAGACTAACATGTCCACCAATGCAGATCGCATACCATGGATGGTGTCATTAGATGCCAGTCCCTTGAGGTTGAGAACATTCTCAATTACCTGCATATCGTTCAGAATTCCATCACAGTCAAGTAAACCGTAAACCGGACTTACCGCCACCTCAGTTGTTGTAGTATCAAGTCCACAGAAAGCACTCCAGTCATTTGCTACCAGACCAGACGAAACAACCTCACTTCCCCTATTGACGGTACCAGCGACGAGAGGTACCTTAATACATCAACTAATGCAAATTTGGTGGTTTATAGATTAGCTCACCTGTATAAGCGATGACAGCTCGTCCAAATCAGCCAGCGGCGTTGCGGGGTGTACGATGCCACCATGGCCAGTGAACCTGCAATAGCTCCCAACGAGCATGTTGCCTGCGATCGACTACATGGATCGCTCAAATCGAAGTATGGGATGTTGATTTGAGCTCATACCTGCCGAAAGACCTCCACGCCTAATACATCAGAGATGATCTCCTCAGTCTCTTGGTCAATGTCAGGGTGCACGAGTGCAACGTGATCGTTGCAAGCTATACAGTTGCCTAAAGCTTCGAATGGATTGTAGGTTAGAGGGTTCATGATAAATATGATGTACTGCGATTCACCTGATAAACGCTCCTGTGTCCGCTGAACTAGCACTTCATCAGGTAAACTATTCCGAATATGTAAAGCCTCTGCACTTGCTAAATATTCTACAAGCAATGGGGACCAATCAACTAACCTTGGTCGGTTGTTGAATTAGGCAACAGCAGGCCATTTTTATTCCCTTATTACAGACTGAATGATAACTCGATGTTTCTCTCGCTTTAACTCACCTACTGACATGCGGCCCACGAGCCGGGTACCTGCTATTGATGCTTTGATAACAGGTATTTCATTAGCCAGTTCGCCTTCAAAGACGCTTTCAACGTGGCTTCAGAAACTGTTTTCGCCTTTTATAAACAAGTACTTACCTGTAAAAGTTCTCAGATCCACCGATTGCGACTAAACAGTACGCGTTGGTAAGTTGCGCAAAGACACCGATTTCATTGCTGTATCAACCAACACTCAGCTCGGACCGCGGGGGAATAGCGATGGGCGTGTTACCTATTTTCGAAGCTATGCCGCGTAGCCATACTTCGTATCAAGTACCGTCTACGATGACGCCCACAGTCAGTATCGTGCCGAGCAGTGATGTTAGGGTAGCGCCAGGAGCGCCGCCGACGCGCGTGGCGGCGCTCGTTCGCCCCGAAGACGAGAGTTGTCCGTTCGGCGTAACAGGCACGATGCTGCAATACTTCCGCCACACGTACAACTATGTCATGCAACCGTGTTGATTTAGTTTAGACTCCCAGGGCGGGAGGAAGCGGAAAAATTTATATCGCACCTTTAGAGAGTACATATACACATGACGAGTCATGAACCGTCTATAAATACATATTTTACATAGTTTAGTGCCATCTGCAATAGAGTATTCCTACCTTGGTGAAAAACACGTTCGCCTCCATAAATCGCTTCCATAAATCAGACGCGTGTTCATCCAAGAGCACGTCACAGCTCCTGGACCGTCCAGTCAGAAGGTTGTCACTAACGCGCCGTACACCCGGTGAAGTCGTGAGCTTGGAGCTCGTTGTTCATTCAAAGCTCACAAGTCTTCCCGTGTGCATGAAATGAAGGATGAAGTCACAAAGGTGGAATGTGAGGCTCAGCCTGCAGTACACGTGCTCCAAACGCTAGTTAGGTAAGTGGCAAGCCGGCTGCTCGTGCCGAGCAACGTTGTTGACGTTTTCCGTGATAGTGAGAAAGAACGGGTCGTGCGTGCGAAGAAAACACATTTCTTTAAGAAAAAATGTACGCTCTAGTATATCTCCGCCCTTCGCGAGTTGTTCTAATCCGTTTCAACAGCTTCTGTAAAAATTGAGAGCCTACTTGGCAAATATGCCGAGCTTACAAAGAGTGGCAAGTTAGACAGTTTTTTGTCGAAGCAGCGCGTAAGAAAAAGCCAAAAGTTGCGCAGATTCATGCCAAGGAACGAGTCCACTAAGTAGTTCATTCATACTCGACACTACTTATTCTGAAGCGATCTTACAAAGTTTAATATGCACGACTGCAGCTCTCGAACACGAGCTGAGTGTACTTCTACAGTGAGATCATGATCGAAGTTGATGACCAAGACAGGCACCTATCCCACTCTGAAATTACGAACAATTAACATGGTTTGTCCGTACCTCAATTATCTTACCACTGTTCTGGATATCAACTGTACAAGTAAATATATCACGACCTATACTCTCTTTATCTGACGGGAGTTCAAGCTGAAATTTCTCCATGACGAAAGATACAAACCTGACAGCTTGGATAAGAGCCAAGAATCATGCTTGCGATGAAGCGATGTCAGGTACTCTACATTCACGTCACACTCTTCTCCACGTGCTCGCTGATGCATTCGCCGCAAGCATATATCTGGCTGGGCGCGAAGGTAAACAAAGCCATCTGGAACTAGCGCAGGGAATGACTACCGACAAATTACTTGTCCACCATTTAAAAATACTGAGGAGTTACCTCGATGAACGGATCGAACCAAGCGTGGTAGAGAGAGTACTCTAAATCACTCAACCAGCTGTTGTCATACAGAGCCTCTGTGAACACATTTCGATCAGAGAACACGCTACGTTCAATCACCCGTATTGGTAAACTTGCATCTTTCGTGTTTTCATGTTGCAAAAATCTCGTCATGAACACAAACTGTTGAAAACTATAGGCATATCTCGCCGGATTTTGGTAAAACTCCTCTAAAATATTGAAATCAGCATGCTCCCCAATATTTTTCTTTGTAACGTGCTGCCAACTCTCCACCGGTTCAGGAACTAAGTGGAGAAATTCCTGTTGCTGGCTCAAGTGTTTGAAATACCGAGCGTATAATAACAGACCTTGAGCGGATTATCATCTGCTCCGAGTATTTGCTTGAGAAACGTTGACTTGCCAACACTTATGTTTCCTTCAACACAAAGCGTGATTGTGCTCTATGTGAATGTACTGAGAAATCAGACACATAAGAAACTCCAGCCCTTACCTGAGCACTTGCCTTCGATTGACTATCTTCCCTATTTTGGCACTAAGTTTTAAAATGGTTGTTTCATTCACTAAAGTACGACTGTTACCTTAAACCTGAAACTTTGCCGTGTCGACGCAGGACACTGAAGGTAGGCTGGGCAGCGTAGCGAATCTTTAGCGACTGGTCTAGTCCTCGACAAATGTTTTTGACACGTCTCACGCGTGTTAGATGATTTAAGAGCATCTCGGCACCTGCACTGGGTACTAGGATGCGAAGTGCCCTGAAATCCTTCGTCGAAGCGAAGCGAATACCACGTCGGAACTACGCCTTCAACTACTGCACGTGCCAACTTGTCCCAGTTACTTCAGTGATCGATCAGTTCATACTTATGAGTCTCATGAACATACATCTGCAACGGCGATGCTGAAATCTGCTACTTCTCCCTCCAAAAAGTTTCTGGACAATTGGACATAGCGTAGCGATAATTTGGCGTATTCAGACGCAGAGTCTAGTTTGGTTGCATTTTTCGCGTTTCGGCGTTGAGTCGCATTTTCTATTTGAAAATTGAAAAAGAAATCGGAGATAAACGTTCCGGAAGTTTTCCTATCAAAAATGCAATTTTCGACACGTACAATGATCATTCTTAACAGTATGTTTTTAAGCCCTATCACTTTCCAAACCCTAAATATATCTAGGGCCTGGGTTTAAACCCTACTTTTTATGAAAAAAGTGAAATTTTGCCAGGCCTTTTTCGTACTCGACTGCGGGGTCTTCTACTCCCTCGCCAACCGCATGTCCAAGGTCGAACGCG
>Ga0181601_10000388_pt1 | contig 35397 bp, 33 predicted proteins | sample 041ome_8_FD_133020 | JGI IMG/M metagenome (GOLD analysis project Ga0181601, IMG submission 133020) | Coastal salt marsh microbial communities from the Groves Creek Marsh, Skidaway Island, Georgia - 041407BS metaG (megahit assembly) | ecosystem: Environmental > Aquatic > Marine > Intertidal zone... | reverse complement strand
CTGCCCTGTGCGATGTGCGGTCGTGGCGGAACTGGTAGACGCGCAACGTTGAGGTCGTTGTGGCCGAAAGGCCGTGGAAGTTCGAGTCTTCTCGACCGCACCAATCGCCCCGCTTGAAGCAGGGCCAATCCCTTCAAATCGGTGACCTGCATCGCACCCGGTGCGCCGGCGGCTCTGCCGTGCCGTGTCTTGTCCGACGCCCGCGGAATTCATTAGCTAATGTAAGCATTATGGACACAACGCCTTGTCCTGCTTAGGAATGGCGCGAAACCACTTGCAGCCGGGAATTGTCATGACCGCCAAACGCGCGCCGATCTTCACCCTCCTGCTTGCACCTGCGCTGGCCATTGCCGCTGCCGCACCGGTGCAAGGCCAGTCCGAAGACCTGACCCGGCTTCCGCCGGTGCCCGATGACTATTCGCCCGCGATGACGCCGTGGGGAGAGCCCGATTTCCGCGGCGGCTGGCCTATCGACCACCTCAACGGGACGCCGTTCGAAAGGCCGGTGGACCAGGGCGAGCGGGTGTTCCTGACAGAAGAGGAATATGCCGCCAAGACAGAGCGGCTGGCAGGCTTGCGTGCCCGCTACGAAGCGGAAGACCAGGCCGACACCATGGGCATGGGCCATTGGGCGGAGATGGGCGATTCGAACCGCCGCACCTCCTTCCTTGTCCTGCCTGCCAATGGCCGCTTGCCAGCCAAGACCGAAGAGGGGCAGCGCAACGCCGACCTGATGCGATCAAGCTGGCGCAACGGGCAGAGCTTCCGCAGCTGGACCGATTTCGACAGCTGGGACCGCTGCATCACGCGCGGCCTGCCCACCAGCATGTTCCCCGGCATGTACAACAACGGCATCCGCATCTTCCAGTCCCCCGGCCTTGTCGCCATGCAGCTGGAAATGATCCACGAGGTGCGCCTGATCCCCACTGACGGCAGGCCGGCGATCCCCGCGCAAATCGGCAACTGGATGGGCGAAAGCCGCGGCCATTGGGAAGACGAGAACACGCTGGTGATCGAGACCACCAACTTCCGTCCCGGCCCGTCTGCCACCAGCGTGGTGACAAGCGGCAGCCCGCGCAACAATGACAGCCCCGTCAGCAGCGAGGCCCATCTGGTGGAAAGGCTGACCATGACCAGCCCGGACCACATCATCTACGAGATGACGTTTACCGATCCGGTGAACTACACCGCCCCGTGGGGCGCGCGCACCGATTGGCAGCGCGACGATGAATACCAGCAGTTCGAATATGCCTGCCACGAAGGCAATGTGCAGATCCGCAACTACATCACCGCCGACCTCGCGCAGAGCGAGACCGGCGGCGAGTAAGTCTTCGCCTGAGGTTTAGCGGTCCTGCCATTCCTGTGCGGCGGCATCCATTGCCCGCACCGGGTTTTCCGGGCCGGGATTGCGGCCGGGGATGAAGTCGTTGAGCACGTTGCGATAGGTCAGCAGCCACTTGCCGTCGAGCCGCTCCAGCTGATCTTCGTAAGTACCGAAAGTGCCCATCTTCAGCGTGTCGCCGGGGCCATCATTGGCCATTTCGACCCACAGGCTGGTGGCCCATGCCTTGTCACCTTCCACGCGGATGGTGGATTGCAGGATCACGTGGCGCAGCTTGGCCGCGCTGCCATCTTCCACGGTGTAGAATTCGCCGATGCGCGCGGCGAAAGTGGTCACCGCCTCGCGGATTGCCTCGCGCCCGGTGTGGGTGCCGCTGGCAAATTCGATCGTGCCATTGGGCGCGAAGGTTTCGACATAGGCATCCCAGTCGTGGAAATCGATGGCGAACAGGTAACGCGCCATCAAGTCCTCGATCTCGGCCCGGTCATCGGCATAGCCGGGGTGGTAAGTCGGCTGCTCGGCCATCGCCGGGGCCGTGGCGGTTGCTGCCAGCGCCAGCCCTGCCGCGCCCAGTGCCAGACGCGCGTGTTTCCAGATATTCATCGTGATCCTCTCCCCATCAGGGTGTCTGTTGTTTGTCTCAGGCCGCGCCGATGGCGCTGGCGTCCGCCCACCAGCCGTGGACCTGGCCAACGCAGGCATAGGGCATCTTCACCCATGCGCGCGGGCCGCTTTCCACGTCTGCCAGATCGAACAGGAACAGGTTGGAACGACCGTTTTCGGCCATGCTCGATCCCAGCCCGATCAGGTAGCCATCGCCTTCCGGTGCATCAGGCGTGCGCGGCACGAAGGTCATTTCCGAAAGCGAATAGCCTTCCACCTTGGCAATGCGTGAGGTTCCCGTGTGGTGGTCGACAATGCCCCATCCGCGCGACGGGCCGGACAATGTGAGGAAACCATAGCGATAGGGCAGGGTGTGAAAGCGGTCATCCTGCCGCGCCAGCATACCCTCCAGCTCGGGGAAGATCGTTTCCGCCTCGTAAGTGTCGGGGTTGCTCGCCATGTCCACGGTAAAGCGGCGCAGGAAGCCGCGGCCCTTCATCGGGTCCCAAGGTTCGTGGAGCGAGGGGAAGAAGGGGAACTGGTTCCCTTCGCCGCCATCCATGTCCACGGTGATCTTCGTGCTATCGTTCCAGCCGCCCATCACGTGGGTGCAGAACAGGTTGGGGCCGGTCATCCACCTGATATCGCTGCCATCGCCGCCGCGCCGCATCACGCCCATGTAGCAAGGCGCTTTGCTGTCGTAGGAGAAGTGCACGCCGCCTGCGGCGATCCGCTGTGGATCGGCCACCAGGTTGGGCAGGTAGAGCACGATGTAATCCTGCGTGACGCAGAAATCGTGCATCATCCCGGCGTAGGGCGCTTCCACGGTGACGGACCAGGTGATGTTGCCGTCCTTGTCTGCCGAAAAGACGTTTACGTCCTTCGACAGGAAGCCGCCTGCCTCATAGCCGAAGCTGATGAACTCGCCTGTCAGCGGGTCAATCTTCGGGTGGGCGGTGTGGGTCCGGCTCTCCAGCTTGCCGCCGAAGGTATATTCCGGGTCAGTGGTTTCCAGCGTCAGCGGGTCCATCGCCACGGGCGGGCTGTCTTCCTTGAATACTAGCAGCTTGCCGTGGTGGGTGAACAGCTGGGTATTGGCGGTGCCGCGGTTGAGGCCCTTCACGCTTTCATGGTCCGTGGTGGGATTGCGATACATGCCGAACAGCGACTGGCGCGCCTCTGCCTGCGCCAGATAGCGGGCATTGCGGGCATAGCGCGTCTTGTAATCGACGTGCCCGTCCTTGATGCGGAACATCGAGACATGGCCTTCGCCATCGAAGGGAATGTCATTCTCGAATTCGGGGGGCTTGGGATACTGCGGATCAGGGCCGACGCGATAGAAGGCGCCGTCGAGGTCCTTCGGCCAATCCCCTTCGACCTCGCAATCGCGCAGGTCCATTTCGGAGCGCACGGTGCCGCTGCCGCCGAAAGCGCGGGGATTTTCCGGGAAATCCACCTGCGGCGCGCCTGCCGCCGGATTGGCGGTGCCCGGCTGCGCCAGCGCGCTGCTTGCCGCACCAAGGCCGACCAGCGCCGCGCCGGTGCCCAGTGTCGATGCGCCCATGAAGCCGCGACGGTCCAGCCGCGGACCTGTGATGTCCTTGCTCATATCAATCCCTCTCCTGCAGGCTGGCCTGCATCCAATGCCCCATATGCTTGCGCGGCTGCAGGGTGATTGCAAGGCCATTCCAACGGGTGATACGATTGGTTACTGATGCAGCGGTGCTTTCCACAGGCTGGTCCCCACCGCGGGCAGGCCGCGTGGTTGAAATGGCCTGCGCTGCGGCCTAACTCCAATACCGAATTTCCATCACGTCTGCAGAGCGATTCCTTCCATGACCACCCATACCACCCGCATGCTCATCATCGGTTCCGGCCCGGCCGGTTATTCCGCCGCCATCTATGGCGCGCGTGCGGGGATGGAACCGATCGTGGTGCAGGGCCTGCAGCCCGGCGGCCAGCTGACCATCACCACCGATGTCGAGAACTATCCCGGTTTCGCCGATGTGATCCAGGGCCCGTGGCTGATGGAGCAGATGCAGAAGCAGGCAGAGCACGTCGGCACGCGCATGATGTGGGATACGATCGTATCGGTCGATCTCGATGGCGGCAGCCCGTTCAAGGCGATTGGCGACAGCGGCGATGAATATGTCGGCGATGTGCTGGTGATCGCCACCGGGGCGCAGGCCAAGTGGCTTGGCGTTCCCGGCGAACAGGAGCTGGGTGGCAAGGGCGTGTCAGCCTGTGCGACGTGCGACGGCTTCTTCTATCGCGGCAAGAAGGTGGCGGTGATCGGCGGCGGCAATACCGCTGTAGAGGAAGCGCTTTACCTCACAAACCATTCTGACGATGTGACCCTGATCCACCGCCGGGACGAGCTGCGCTGCGAGAAGATTCTCGAAGACCGGATGATGGCGAACGAGAAGATCACCCCGCTGTGGAACAAGACCGTCGAGCGCTTCGTGGCAGGCGAGAACGGCGCGCTGCACCACCTCGAACTGGTCGATACGGTGACCGGTGAAAAGAGCACGCTGGAAGTGGATGGCGCCTTCGTGGCCATCGGCCACGCGCCGTCGACCGAACTGGTCAAGGGCAAGCTGGAAACCGACGCAAGCGGCTACCTCGTGGTCGAACCCGGCACGCCCAAGACCGCGATCCCCGGCGTGTTCGCCGCAGGTGACGTGATGGACCACACCTATCGCCAGGCGGTGACCGCAGCAGGCACCGGCTGCATGGCAGCGCTTGATGCCGAGCGTTTCCTTGCCGAACTGGAAGATTCGAAGCGGCAGGCCGTCGCGGCGGAGTAGGCTTCGGTCAGAAGCTGGAGAAATCGGGCGCGCGCTTTTCCAGGAAGGCGGTGAAGGCCTCGCGTGCCTCTGCGCTTTTCAGGCGAGCAGCGAAGATTTCGATCTCTGCGTCCATCACGCGGGCGATCTCCTCCCGGTTGCGCATCAGCGCCTTGGTTTGCTGAACCGCGCCCGGCGGAAGGGCAGCAATGTGTTGTGCTGTCTGCATCACCGCATCGTCCAGTTCCGCGCGCGGCACCACCGCGTTGGCAAGGCCTGCCTCGTGCGCTTCCTGCGCCCCCATCACCGCCCCCATCGCAAGCATGGCAAAAGCGCGGGCGTGACCGACAAGGCGCGGCAGCAGCAGGCTGGATGCGGCTTCGGGAACCAGCCCCAGTGACACGAAGGGCGTGCTCAGTTGCGCGTCCTCTGCCAGCACCACATGGTCGCAATGCAGCAGCATGGTGGTGCCGATGCCCACCGCGCGGCCCTGAACGCCTGCCAGAAGCGGCTTGGAGAAGCTGCCGAGCAGCCGCAGGAAGCGGAACACCTGCGCCTCGGCTTGTCCTTCGCTGCCCTGGCGGCTGGTCATGGTCAGGAAATCGCTGATGTCGTTGCCCGCGCAAAAGGCATCGCCTGCGCCAAGCATCACAACTGCGCGGATCGCCGGGTCCTGCCCGGCGTTATCCAGGGCATCTGACAAGGCGCCATACAGGGCATCGGTCAGCGCGTTCTTCTTGTCCGGGCGGTCAATCTGCAGCGTCATCACGCCGCCGGTTTGCGAAACTGCAATCCGTCCGTCTTCGCTGGCCTGCATGGTCTGGATTCCTCCCAATTCGACTGCCCGTTTCACAGTCCGGCAAGGCTATACGAGCGCCCCTCGATAGTCGATGGGGCCATTCGCCGGGCTTCAAGCGGTTTCAAAGGTAAGTTTAAAAGTCGTTGTCTCACATTTCCTGCGGCGATAGGCGGGCATTGGTCGCGGTTACGGGCTGCGCGCCATGCAAGCTTTTGAGTGGAGACGAGCGCAGCATGCAGGAAGAACGTGTCTTGATCGCAGGGGCAGGCATTGCCGGCCTTACCCTTGCCCTTACCCTTCACCAGATCGGCGTGCCTTGCGTGCTGTTTGAAAGCGTGCGTGAATTCCGGCCGCTGGGCGTGGGGATCAACCTGCAACCCAATGCCGTGCGCGAACTGGATGATCTGGGTATCGGCGAAGATATCATGGACAATGTCGGCATTCCGGCGCGCGAATGGGCGCTGGTGGGCCTGAATGGCAAGGACATCTATTCCGAACCGCGCGGCAAGCTGGCCGGATACGACTGGCATCAATATGCCGTCCATCGCGGCAGGTTCCACATGATGCTGTTCGACAAGGTGCGCGAGCGGCTCGGCCCTGATGCCGTGCTGCTGGGGCACAAGGTTGTCGGTTACCGCAAGAACTCCGATGGCTCCGTTACCGCGCAGGTGCGCGAGGCCGACGGATCGAGCGAGGATTTCTCCGGAGCGCTGCTGGTGGGGGCGGAAGGCATCCATTCCGAAGTGCGTGCACAGATGCACCCCGACCAGCCCGACATTCACTGGGGCGGCACGATCATGTGGCGCGGAACCTCACCCGGCGTGCCGATCCGCACGGAATCGTCCTTTATCGGCCTTGGCACCAGCCGCCACCGCGTGGTGATCTATCCCATCTCCCAGCCTGACGAGAATGGCCTGGCGGATATCAACTGGATTGCCGAGAAGACTTACGACGATACGCACGACTGGACAAAGTCGGGCTGGTTCACGCAGACGCCACTGGCTGACTTCGCACACGATTTTGCCGATTTCGTCTATGATTGGCTGGACTTGCCTGCGCTGCTTCAGAAGTCTGAAATGGCTTATGAGAACCCGATGATCGATCGCGATCCCCTGCCCACCTGGGTGGATGGCCCCGTGGCGCTGATGGGCGATGCCGCGCATCCGATGTATCCTACCGGGTCCAACGGCGCGTCGCAGGCGATCATCGATGCCCGCGTGATCGGACGCTGCATGCTGGCCAACGGCGTGACTCCGGCAGCCTTCAAGGCTTACGATGACGAGCTGTGTGCTCCTGTCAGCGCGCTGTCCCTGCGCAATCGCGGGGCAGGGCCGTTCGGTCTGCTCAATCTGGTGGAAGACCGGTGCGGCGGCGAATTTGACAATATCGACGATGTCATCCCCCCACAGGAACGCGCCGATTTTATGCTCGCTTACCAGAAGGCCGCCGGTTTTGCGCGCGACGCACTCAACGCTGCGCCGCGAACGATTCCCGAAGGTGCCAAGGTCGAGAACGTCAACGCATGAGCCTGACGTTGGAACATGCCTGCGATTTTACGGTCGAGCTGTCTCGCCCGCACGAGCTGGGCAGCTGTTCCACCGGTACGCGGCGGATCATCCCGATTGTCGGCGGAACCGTTTCCGGGCCGCTGATCAACGGCCGCATCCTTGATGTGGGGGCGGACTGGCAGACGGTAACGGCCAACGGCGTCGCGGAACTCGATGCACGCTATGGCATCGAAACGCATGACGGCGCGATGATAGAGGTCATCAGCCGCGGCATTCGCCACGCTTCTGCGGAAGTTGCCGCGCGGATCGCCGCCGGTGAAGAGGTGCCGACATCTGAATATTACATGCGTACCGCGATCAGGCTGGATAGTGGCCATGCAGATTATGCCTGGGTCAACAGATCACTGTTCCTTGCCGAAGGCGGCAAGGTCGGCTCCACGGTCCGCTTGTCAGTCTACCGCGTGGACTGACAGGGACGCAGCTCAATCATGCACGCGTCCGAAGTCCGGTCGCGGATCATCCTGCCCCAGCGCCACGATGGAGCGGCGGATGGCGCGCGTGCGGCTGAAGTTATCGTGCATCATCTGCCCATCGCCTGCCCGGATTGCTTCGCGCATCAGCGCAAGGTCGGTCAGGAATTCGTCGAGCATTTCCAGCACGGCGTCCTTGTTGTTGAGGAACACGTCGCGCCACATGGTCGGGTCCGAAGCGGCGATGCGGGTGAAATCGCGGAAGCCACCGGCGGAATACTTGATCACCTCGCTGCGGGTCACCTCTTCAAGGTCTGACGCAGTGCCGACAATCGTAAAGGCGATGAGGTGGGGGATGTGGCTGGTGACGGCCAGCACGCGATCATGATGATCGGCATCCATCGTTTCGACCATCGCGCCCAGCGCTTCCCAGAAATCGACCAGCGCGTGGACCTTGTCTTCCGGTGCGCTTTTGGGCGGGGTGATGATGCACCAGCGCTGGTGGAATAGAGTGGCAAAGCCCGCATCGGGTCCGGAATGTTCGGTGCCGGCCACGGGGTGTGCGGGAATGATCGTGTGGCCGGGCAGGGCCTCGGTTAGCCCATTGGTTATGCTTCGCTTGGAGCTGCCGACATCGCTGATGACGCACTCTGGTGAAAGGCTGGGCGCAATCGCGCTTGCCGCATCGGACATGGCACCCACGGGCACACACAGGATCACGAGGTCCGCACCCTTTACCGCTTCGGCGGGATCGTCATGGATAACATTGGCCAGGCCAAGCTCGCGGGCACGGCTGCGCACCTTGGGATTGGCGTCATAGCCGCTGGTAGTGCAATCGGGCAGGTCCTGCCGCACGGCCAGGCCAATGGACCCGCCGATCAGGCCAAGGCCGATAATGGCAACTTTGCTGAAGCTCATCGCGCGTCCTCTGCCATGGTGCGCAGCACTGAGGCAATGTCTTCCATCTGCTGCGTTGTGCCGATGGTGATGCGCAGCGCTTGCGGCAGGCCCTGCCCGGGCAGGTGACGCACCGCATAGCCGGCATCGCCGATGGACTTCAGCGCATCCTCGGCAGCGATATCACCTTCGAACAGCACCAGCACGAAATTCGCCTCGCTCGGCACGGCGCGCAGACCGTAGTTGCCCAGCGCTTCCACGGTGGTAACGAAGTCAGCCCGCGCCTTGCGGTTGTGTTCGCGGCTACTGGTGACGAAATCCTGATCTTCCAGCGCGGCAAGGGCTGCTGCCTGCGCGCCCAGCGTGACGTTGAACGGCCCGCGAATCCGGTTCAGCGCATCGATAATGCCCGGCGCGCCCGTGCCCCAGCCCACGCGCTCGCCCGCAAGGCCATAGATCTTGGAGAAGGTGTGGGTGACCAGCACGTTGTCAGCGCGCGCGGCGAGTTCCAGCGCGCCATCGTCATCCTCGGGCGCGACATATTCGGCATAGGCGCGGTCCACCACCAGCAGCACGTCAGAAGGCAGGCCGGCGTGCAGCCGTTCCAGCTCGGCGCGCGGGATGAAGGTGCCGGTGGGGTTGTTGGGGTTGGCGATGAAGACGACGCGCGTCTGGTCGTTCACCGCGGCCAGAAGGCCGTCGACATCGGTGCCATAGTCCTTGTCAGCCACCTCGACCGGCGTTGCCCCGCAGCGGCGCGCGGCAATGTCATAGACGGAGAACGAATAGCGGCTGAAAGCCACCTCGTCGCCCGGCCCGGCAAAGGCCTGCGCGGCAAGGTTGAGCAGTTCGTCAGACCCTGTGCCGCACACGATGCGCGCCGGATCGATGCCGTGCAGCTTGCCAATCGCGCTGCGCAGCGCGACAGAATCGGGATCGGGATAATCGCGGGGCTGGCGCGGTGCGGCCAGCGCTTCCAGCGCGGCGGCGCTGGTGCCCAGCGGGTTCTCGTTGGCAGACAGCTTCACCAGCGACTTGCCATCCGCGGATTTGGACTTGCCGGGCACATAGGCATGGATCGCGGCGATCCACGGCTTCATCTGCGGAGCGGCATTGTCGGGCATCGTGATTCAGTCCTAATTCAGTGCGCAGGCCCTTAGCCGCTCGCGCGCGCAATTGACAGCCCGCGAATGAGGCCCCAAGTCCCGCACCCCATGGCAACTGCATTGGCATCAGACCTCAACGCGATCACGCTGGGCGCTCCGCTTGCGCTGGACAGCGGCAAGGTGCTTGCCGACGTCACCCTCGCTTACGAGACCTATGGCGAGCTGAATGCGGACAAGAGCAACGCCATCCTCATCTGTCACGCGCTGACGGGCGACCAGTTCGTTGCCAAGACGCACCCGCTGACCGGCAAGCCCGGCTGGTGGGAGCGGATGGTTGGCCCCGGCAAGCCGATCGATACCAACCAGTTCCACGTGATCTGCGCCAATGTGATCGGCAGCTGCCTTGGCTCGACCGGCCCTGCCTGCCCGGCGGAAGACGGCAAGCCTTATGGCATGCGCTTCCCCGTCATCACCATTCGCGACATGGTGCGCGCGCAGGTCGCGCTGCTCGATGCGCTGGGCATCGGCACGCTGCACGCTGTCGTCGGCGGATCGATGGGCGGAATGCAGGCTTTGAGCTTTGCTGCCAATTTCCCGGGGAGGACGGACCGCGTGCTGGCGATTGCCACCACCGCGCGCCATTCCGCACAGAACATCGCCTTTCACGAAGTCGGCCGTCAGGCGATCATGGCGGACCCGGACTGGCAAGGCGGCAACTATTACGAAAGCGCAGGCAATGGCCCGGAAAAGGGCCTGTCTGTCGCGCGCATGGCTGCCCACATCACCTATCTTTCCGAAGCGGGGCTGACCGACAAGTTCGGCCGCCGCTTGCAGGACCGGCAGGAAAAGAGCTTCGGCTTCGATGCCGATTTCCAGATCGAGAGCTATCTGCGCTACCAGGGTCTTGCCTTCACCACGCGCTTCGATGCCAACAGCTATCTCTACATCACCCGCGCGATGGATTATTTCGACCTTGCAGAAGAGCATGGCGGCTTGCTGGCCGATGCCTTCCGCGATGCGGGCGACACGCGCTTCTGCGTGGTCAGCTTCGATACCGACTGGCTTTATCCCACGGCGGAAAGCCGCAACGTGGTGCACGCATTGAACGCGGTTGCCGCACCCGTCAGCTTCGTGGAACTGTCTGCGCCTTACGGGCATGACAGCTTCCTGCTCGAATGCCCGGCGCTGGACCGCGTGATCAAGGGCTTCATCGGATGAGCGCGCTTCGGGCAGACCTCGCCAAGATCGCCCAGCAGGTGCCGCATGGCGCGCGCGTTCTCGATATCGGCTGCGGCGAGGGGGATCTGATGGATGTCCTGCGCCGCGAACGGAACGTCGATGTGCGCGGGCTGGAGATCGATCCCGAACTGGTCGAGAAATGCGTCAGCCGCGGGCTTTCCGTGGTGCAGGGCGACGCGGACCATGACCTCGCCGGCTATCCCGATGCGTCATATGACGTGGCGATCCTCAGCCAGACCCTGCAGACGGCAGAGCGGCCCGATTACATGCTCGACCAGCTGCTGCGCGTGGGCCGCACCGCCTTCGTCAGCTTCCCCAATTTCGCGTCCTGGCGGATGCGTTTCAGTCTGCTGTTCCACGGCCGCATGCCGGTGACGCGGCACCTGCCGGTCAGCTGGTACGAGACGCAGAACATCCACCACGTGACGGTGGACGATTTCCGCCAGCTGATCGCGGACAAGGGCGTGACGGTGGAAGGCAGCTGGTTCTTCGCTGGTGGCCGGGAAATCAGCGGCACAAATGCGAACTGGCGCGCCGAGCATGCGGTTTACCAGCTGAGCAGGTGAGCCCGGCGAAAGGTTTGCTGCCAAGCGAATGCTGCTGGTATACAATCCGATATGCCTCGCTCCAAGACACCGACCCCGCAACAGAAGATGGCGCTGAGCTACGCCAAGGATCGCCGAAATGTTTTCGGCGAGAACGACAAGGCATCGCGGAAGGCCATCCCGGCCAGGAAGGCGGGCGAAAACCGGAAGAACAGGAGGAAGGCCAATCAGGCTATCGGGACCCTTCAACAATCAGACGAAGTGGCGCGCGACCTGATTGAAAGCTCACTGCATCACGATGTGGAGCGGGTGGGCGGTTGGAAGAAGTCCGCAGATGCGCCTCTGGATGAATTTATCGAGCTGCAAGGGAAGAGGCGGTCCTGGCGTGATCTTCCTCCAAACCGGGCCAAAGGAAAATCGCGAGACGCCTGCTAGCCACGGATTGAGATTGTTTCGGTAGCTTACTTGCTTACGCAGATCACGCTGTCATCCCTCGCCAGACACCACAGGCTCAGCCCTGCGGCCTTGGCGCGGTCCACCGCCATGCTGGTGGGCAGCGAAATGGTGACGAGGCGGGTTGCGCCTGCGCGCACGGCTTTCTCGACGATTTCGTAAGAACAGCGCGCGCTGGAGAGGATGAAGCCTTCGCCCGCGTCCTGCCCGGCTGTTGCGAGGGCGCCCACCAGCTTGTCCATCGCATTGTGACGGCCCACGTCTTCGCGCGCCGTCACGATGGTGCCGTCTGTTGTGCAGAAGGCCGCTGCGTGCGCCGCGCCGGTCTGCTTGGTGAGCGCTTGGTGATCGCGCAGTTTGGACAAGGCGGCGAAGATCGCGGCAGGCTCCAGCACGTCATGCGCGGCGACCTTGGGCAAGGGCTTGGAGACGGCTTCGAGGTTCTCGATACCGCACAGGCCGCAGCTCGATTCGGCAACGCGGGTGCGCACGCGTTCTGTCAGCTTCTCGATGCCGAGGCCCGAGAGTTGCGCGCGGCAGATCCAGCCCTTCTCCACCTCCACCACGTCAAAGTCGGCCACGTCAGCGGCGGATCCCGCCAGCCCTTCGGTCAGCGCGAAGCCCAGCGCGAAATCGGCAAGGTCGGTGGGCGTGGCCATCATCACCGCATAGGCAAGGCCGTTGAATTCCAGCGCCACGGGCACTTCCGGCACGAAGGTGCGGGTGACTTCGCGCGCTGTGCCGTCCGAATTGTGCTGGATCATGCTCCCCTCCCGCTCGCGACAGGGGCCGGGGGTGGGGTCTTACCCCGCATCCGAATTGTGCATGCCGTCGTGCTTGGCAAATTCGGTCGCGCGCGTTTGCGGTTCCGGGTGGTTGCCTTCATCGAGGTGCGCGATGGCTTCGGCCGCGATCGGGTCCAGCGTATTCATGTAGTCGTCAGCGAAGATCGCTGCCTTCATGCGCGGGTCCCAGAACTGGTCAATATGGTCAGCCGTGGCCAGCACCGCGCGATCATGGCCAATAGCCACGAAGTTCTTGGCGATCTGGTTCGCGTAACGCCGGTAGGTTTCGATCTGGCTCTTGCTCATTCTGCGGGTTCCATTTCCTCACCAGCGATGCGGCGGCTGCGGGTGGACAGCTCTTCATAGTCTTCCTGCCAGTCGGTCGGGCCGTTGGAAGCGGTGACCTGCACGGCAGTGACCTTGTATTCAGGGCAGTTGGTGGCCCAGTCCGAATAGTCGGTGGTGACCACGTTGGCCTGCGTCGCAGGGTGGTGGAAGGTGGTGTAGACCACGCCCGGAGCGACGCGGTCCGTCACCGTCACGCGCAGCGTGGTTTCGCCGGTGCGGCTGGCCAGCTTCGTCCAGTCGCCATCCTTCAGGCCGCGGTTCTCGGCATCGACGGGGTGCATTTCCAGCACGTCTTCCTGGTGCCACACGGTGTTGGCCGTGCGGCGGGTCTGCGCGCCGACATTGTACTGGGACAGGATGCGGCCCGTGGTCAGCAGCAGCGGGAAGCGCGGTCCGGTCTTCTCGTCCGTCGGCACGTAATCGGTGACGACGAACAGGCCCTTGCCGCGCACGAAGCCTTCGATGTGCATGACGGGCGAACCGTCCGGGTGCTTTTCGTTGACCGGCCACTGCACGCTGCCACGCTCGTTGAGCATTTCCCAGCTGACGCCGGCGAAGCTGCCGGTCAGGCGGGCGATCTCGTCAAGGATCTCGCTCGGGTGGCTGTAGTTCCAGTTGGCGCCCAGCGCATTGGCGAGCAGCTGGGTCACTTCCCAGTCCTCATAGCCATTGGCCGGTTCCATCACCTTGCGCACCGGTTGGATACGGCGTTCGGCATTGGTGAAGGTGCCGTTCTTCTCAAGGAAGGTGGAGCCCGGCAGGAACACGTGGGCGTAGTTTGCGGTCTCGTTCAGGAACAGGTCGTGCACGATCACGCAGTCCATGGCTTCGAGGCCGGCAGCAACGTGCTGGGTGTTCGGATCGGACTGGAGGATGTCCTCGCCCTGGATGTAGATGGCCTTGAAGGTGCCTTCCACGGCGGCATCCAGCATGTTGGGGATGCGCAAGCCCGGTTCCGGATCCAGCGAAACGCCCCAGTCCTTCTCAAACAGTTCGCGCGTGGCGACGTCCGACAGGTGGCGATAGCCGGGCAGTTCATGCGGGAAGCTGCCCATGTCGCAAGCGCCCTGCACGTTGTTCTGGCCGCGCAGCGGGTTCACGCCCACGCCCTTGCGACCGATATTGCCGGTGCACATGGCGAGGTTGGCGATGGCCATCACGGTGGAGGAGCCCTGGCTGTGCTCTGTCACGCCCAGGCCATAGTAGATCGCGGCATTGCCGCCGGTGGCATAGAGGCGGGCGGCTTCGCGCAGGTCTTCAGCCGGAACGCGGGTGACCGGTTCCAGCGTTTCGGGGCTGTGGCGTTCTTCGGAAACGAAGGCGGCCCAGTCCGCATAGGCGTCAGTATCGCAGCGTTCCTCGATGAACTTGGTGTTCGCAAGGCCCTCGGTCACGATCACGTGGGCCATGGCGGTCAGCACGGCGACATTGGTGCCCGGCTGCAGCGGCAGGTGCTGTGCAGCGGCGATGTGCGGCGAGCGGACGAGGTCGATGCGGCGCGGATCGATGACGATCAGCTTCGCGCCTTCGCGCAGGCGCTTCTTCAGGCGGCTGGCAAAGACGGGGTGGCCATCAGTCGGGTTGGCCCCGATAACCAGGGCAACATCGGTGTGTTCGACGGAGTCGAAATCCTGCGTGCCGGCGCTGGTGCCGAAGGTCGTCTTCAGGCCGTAACCGGTGGGCGAGTGGCACACGCGGGCGCAGGTATCGGTGTTGTTGGAACCGAAGACCGAACGGATCAGCTTTTGCACGAGGAAGGTTTCCTCGTTGGTGCAGCGGCTGGAGGTGATGCCACCCAGTGCCTTGGCCCCATGTTCGGCCTTGATCGCGTTCACGCGGCTCGCGGTGAAATCGAGCGCTTCTTCCCAGCTGACTTCGCGCCACGGCTGGTCGATGCTCTCGCGGATCATCGGGCTGGTGATGCGGTCCTTGTGGTTGGCATAGCCATAAGCGAAGCGGCCCTTCACACAGGAGTGGCCACGGTTGGCCTTGCCATCCTTGTAAGGAACCATGCGGACCAGCTGCTCACCGCGCATTTCGGCGCGGAAGGTGCAGCCCACGCCGCAATAGGCGCAGGTGGTGACAACGGCACGCTCGGGCTTGCCGATCGCCTTGACGCTCTTTTCCTGCAGCGTGGCAGTGGGGCAGGCCTGCACGCAGGCGCCGCAGCTGACACATTCGGAAGACAGGAAATCGTCCACGCCCTGGCCAGCAGAAATCATGCTGGCAAAGCCGCGACCGTCCACCGTCAGCGCGAAAGTGCCCTGCACTTCGGAGCAGGCACGCACGCAGCGCGAGCAGACGATGCACTTGGAAGCATCGAAATCGAAATAGGGGTTGGAGGTGTCGGTCGCCTCGCCCAGGTGGTTGGCACCTTCATAGCCATAGCGGACATCGCGCAGGCCCACGGCGGCGGCCTGGTCCTGCAGTTCGCAGTCATTGTTGGCAGAGCAGGTCAGGCAGTCCAGCGGGTGATCGGAGATATACAGCTCCATCACGCCCTTGCGCAGCTTCTCGAGGCGCGGGGTCTGGGTTTTCACCTTCATGCCGGGGCCGACAGGCGTGGTGCAGCTGGCGGGCGTGCCGCGCGCACCTTCGATCTCGACCAGGCACAGGCGGCAGCTGCCGAAGGCCTTCACATTGTCAGTTGCGCAAAGTTTCGGGATGTCACCACCAACCGTGGCGGCTGCGCGCATCACGCTGGTGCCCGCAGGCACGGTGACTTCGCGGCCGTCAATGGTGAGAGTGACCATCTCATCCGACTTGGATTCAGGCGTGCCGAAATCCTTCTGGCGTTCGTATCCCATTACTTCTGCTCCATCGCGGCAAGATCTGCCGGGGTATTGATATTGGCCGGTGTGGATGCGCTCTTCACCGCCCGTGCATTCACGGCCGTGGCGAAGGCAAGCATCGAGTGGCGTCCTTCACTCTGGAGGATCGCCTCTATCGCGCTTGCGGTTTCCACATCCCAATGCCCGATAACGGGCTGCGATTCAAGGTATGCCGAGGGTGGCGAAAGCTCTGCCAGCAGGTTTTGCGGCAAGGCCAAGCTGTCCACTCCGCACGTCAGGACCGACTTGTACTCATGATCCTGCGCATGGCGCAGGCCGGCGGCAATACCGGCCAATGGCCCCATGCCGGGGCGCGGCCAGTCGGGGATGCACTGGGCAGGCCCGTTTGCCCGCCCGGCGATCACCACTGTTTCACACCATGCCGAAAGCGCATCCACCGCACGGATGAGCAAGCTGCGCCCGTCCAGCTCGGCCAGCGCCTTGTCACTGCCGAAACGGGTGCTGAGGCCACCTGCGAGGACGACGCCAAGGATCATTACTCGGCCGCGTCCAGCGCTTTCTCGACTGCTTCGGGGTTGTTCACGAAGTCACCCGGCCAGTTCCTGAGCGCGCTCATCACCGGATAGGGCGTGAAGCCGCCCAGCGCGCAGAGCGAGCCGAACTTCATCGTGTCGCACAGGTCCGTCAGCAGGCCGATTTCTTCCTCGACACTGCGGGCCTTGCCCTTGGGCACATTGTGCATCTGCGGCGTCAGTTCCAGCGTGTCGCGCTCACGCCCGCCGGAACGGATGCGGTCGATCAGCTCGGTACCGCGCACCGCGCCGATGCGGCACGGGGTGCACTTGCCGCAGCTCTCCGCCGCGCAGAATTCCATGGCGAAGCGGGCCATTGCGCCCATGTCCGCCGTGTCATCGAACACGGTGATGCCGGCATGGCCGATCAGCGCATCGGCATCGGCATATTCTTCATAGCCGAATGCGATGTCGAACTGGTCTGGGTGCAGGTAAGCGCCCAGCGGGCCACCGACCTGCACGGCCTTGACCGGGCGGCCCGATGCGGTGCCGCCGCCAATGTCGTTGACCAACTGGCCCAGCGTCATGCCGAAGGGTGCCTCGAAAAGGCCGCCATACTTGATGTTGCCAGCCAGCTGGATGGGCATGGTGCCCTTCGAACGGCCGATACCGCGCTCTGCATATTCGGCAGCGCCGCCTTCCACCAGGATGTGCGGCACGGCAGCAAGGCTGAGCACGTTGTTGACCACGGTCGGACGGCCAAGGAAGCCTTCCAGCGCCGGCAGCGGCGGCTTGGCGCGCACTTCGCCGCGCTTGCCTTCAAGGCTGTTCAGCAGGCTGGTTTCCTCACCGCAGACATAGGCGCCGGCGCCCACGCGCACTTCGCACTTGAACGGCGCGATGATGTCCGCGCACAGTTCCAGCGCCGCATTCAGCTTGCGGATCGCGTCGGGATATTCGCTGCGCAGGTAGATATAGCCCTGGTCAGCGCCCACGGCCTCGCCGGCAATTGCCATGCCTTCGATCAGCGCGAAGGGATCGCCTTCCATGGCCATGCGGTCAGCAAAGGTGCCGCTGTCGCCTTCGTCAGCATTACAGACGATGTACTTCTTGGGGCCGGGCGCGCCGGCAACCGTCTTCCACTTGATGCCAGTGGGGAAGCCTGCACCGCCGCGGCCACGCAGGCCGGAATCGAGCACGTCCTGCACGATGGCTTCGGAACCGATCTGGCGCGCGCGCTTGAGGCCGGACCAGCCGCCGTGGGCTGCGTAATCTTCCAGGCTCAGCGGACGGGTCTTGCCGGCGCGGGCAAAGGTCAGGCGCGTCTGCGCGGCGATGAAGGGATGGTCCTCGATCACGCCGATGGCCTTGTCGGAAGAACCGTCAAGGATGGCATCGACATCATCGAGCGTGGCCGGGCCAAAGCCCTTGCCGTCGATCTCCACCAGCGGCTCCAGCCACTGCATGCCCCAGCTGGAAGTGCGGTGCACTTCGCAGCCCTTCTTCTCGAACGCTGCGGCCAGCTTGTCTGCGCCGCCGGCACGGGCCAGTGCGTCATCAGAAATCTTCACGATCTGGGTCATGCGCTTTCCACCAGTCTGGTCACGGCTTCCTTGTCCAGCCGGATATGAAGGTCATCACCCGTGCGCGCGGCGGGGCCGGAGCTGCACAGGCCGAGGCAATAGACGGTCTGGATCTTCACGCGGTCACCCGCAGCCGCCTTGGCATCGTCGATAATGTTTTCGACACCGCGCGCCTTGCAGGCTTCCGCGCGGCAGATCTGCACCACGGGCCGCGTTTCCGGCTCTGCGGTGTAATCGTGGTAGAAGCTGACCACGCCGTGCACGTCCGCACGGCTGAGGTTCAGGCCCTTGGCGATGATCGCCTCGGCTTCCGTGTCCACGCAGCCGAATTCTTCCTGTACGTCATGCAGGATCGGCAGCAGCGGCCCTTCGCGGCCATGATGTTCGGCAATGATCTCGCCGATTTTCTGTTCTTTTGCGCTCATGTTCTCTCTCAGGCTTTGAGCCTTGCGGCGTGCCATTCGATGTGATCGGCCATGAAGGTCGAGATGAAATAATAGGAATGGTCATAGCCATCATGCAGGCGGATGGTGGCGTCCATACCGGCTTTGGTGACGGCTTCTTCCAGCAGGAGGGTTTTCAGCTGCTCTTCCAGGAAATTGTCGGCCCGGCCCTGGTCCACCAGCAGGTCTGGCAGGCGGGCGCCGTCTTCGATCAGGGCGCAGGCATCATATTCGCGCCATGCTTCCTTGTCCGCGCCGATATATCCGGTCAGCGCCTTTTCGCCCCAAGGGCAATTCAATGGGCTGACGATGGGCGCGAAGGCGCTGGTCGATTTGTAGCGGCCGGGATTGCGCAAGGATATGGTCAGCGCGCCGTGGCCGCCCATGGAATGGCCGGTAATGCCCTGGCGATCCATATCGACGGGGAAGTGTGAGGCCACCAGCGCGGGCAGTTCTTCCTCGACATAGCTGCGCATGTGGAAATGCTCGGCCCAGGGCGCTTCGGTGGCGTTGACATAGAAGCCCGCGCCCTTGCCGAAGTCATATCCTTCATCATCCGGCACGTCGTCCCCGCGCGGGGATGTGTCCGGGCACACGAAGATGATGCCATTGTCAGCGCAGGCTTTCCGGTATTCACCCTTTTCCATGACATTGGCATGGGTGCAGGTGAGACCGGAGAGATAGAACAGCACAGGCAGCTTCGCGCCTGCTTCATGCTCGGGCACGAAGACGGCAAAGGTCATGCTGGTATCGGTGGCAGAGCTTTCGTGGCTGTACACGCCCTGCGTGCCGCCGAAGGCCCTGTTCTCGCTGACGGTCTCAAGGGTCATGCGCAGGCTATCCTCAGGCAGCCACGAAGTGCAGGGCGCACAGCTTGTGGCCCGTGGGATCGCGCAGATAGGCGAGGTAGAGCTTGCGCTCCCCGAATTCGCGCAGGCCTGGCGGGTCTTCGATGGCGGTGCCGCCTGCCGCAACGCCTGCCTCGTGCCAGGCATGGCACTGTTCGGGCGTATCCATGGCAAAGCCGATGGTGCTGCCATTGGCAACGGTGGCCGGTTCGCCATTGCGCGGCTTGGTGACGATGTAGATCCCGTCCTTGTGGAGATAGGTCACGCGGCCGCGTTCTTCGTCGACCACGCCTTCGGTGCCGCCAACGGCGGTGAAGATCGCGTCGTAGAAGGTCTTGGATGCGGCAAGGTCGTCACTGCCGACCATGTGGTGGCTGTACATCAGGGGTTATCCTTCCACGTTCACGGTGAAGGCGCAGATCTTGTTTCCATCGGGATCGCGAAGATAGGCACCGTAGATTGGCTGGTTCGGCATGTCGCGACGTCCGGGAGCACCTTCGTCTGTGCCGCCCAGCGCGAGGCCTGCCGCGTGCCATGCGTCAATGGCGGCAGGATCGGGCGCTTGAAAGCCGATCGTGCCGCCATTGGCATGCGTCGCCGCTTCCCCATCTGCCGGGGTGCCAACGCCGAACATGCCGGTTTCCGGCGAGCCGTAGAAGGCACCCTTGGGCGTGTGCTGGCCGACGATCCCCAGCTTGCCGAGCGTCTCGTCATAGAACTTGCGCGCGGCATCGGGATTGTTCGTGCCAACCATCACATGGGTAAACATGGCCATCGTCTTATCGGATCAGGCGTTTTCGTTGGGTGCGAAGGCGCAGATCTTGTTGCCATCCGGATCGCGAAGGTACGCGCCATACATGTGGCCCGGCGAGCTTTCGCGCACGCCCGGTGCGCCTTCGTCCGTGCCGCCATTGGCCAGGCCTGCTGCGTGCCATGCGTCCACTTCGGCATAGGTCTTGGCCTTCAGGCCCAGCGTTGCACCGTTGGAAACGCAGGCTGCCTCGCCGTTCGCGGGCTTGCACACGGCAACTGCGCCATCGGCATTGGCGTAAACAGTGCCGTGCGGCAGTTCATGGCCTGCACCGACACCGATTTCGCTCATCGTGGCGTTGTAGAACGCGCGCGACTTCTCGATGTCATTGGTGCCAAGGAAAACGTGGTTGATCATGGGTCAGTTGCTCCTCTCAAAACAACACGGGACACCCGGCAGAATCCGGGTGCGCGTGACTCGATTTATCACATAGCCGAAAACTTCGGTAATGTGAAAGAATGAATCGGTTATCTGCAACACCCGCGGCGAGCATTGCGCCGCAGGTGATGCGAAATCATCAGAACACCACGACCGAGCGGATGGACTTGCCTTCGTGCATCAGGTCGAAAGCGGTGTTGATCTCTTCCAGGCCCATGACGTGGGTGATCATCGGATCGATCTCGATCTTGCCCTGCATGTACATGTCCACGATCTTGGGCACATCGGTGCGGCCCTTGGCCCCGCCAAAGGCGGTGCCGCGCCAGTTGCGACCTGTCACCAGCTGGAACGGGCGGCTGGCGATTTCCTTGCCCGCTTCGGCCACGCCGATGATCACGCTGGTGCCCCAGCCGCGATGGCAGGCTTCCAGCGCCGTGCGCATCACTTCGGTATTGCCGGTGGCATCGAAGGTATAGTCCGCGCCGCCATCGGTCATCTGCACGATCTTGGCGACGGTGTCCTCGCGGCTCATGCCCTTGGTGTTCAGGAACTCGGTCATGCCGAACTTGCGGCCCCATTCCTCGCGGTCCGGGTTGATGTCCACGCCGATGATCTTGTTGGCCCCGGCGAGCCGCGCGCCCTGGATCACGTTGAGGCCGATACCGCCAAGGCCGAACACCACCACATTGTCACCCACCTGCACCTTGGCGGTGTTGGTGACAGCGCCCACGCCCGTGGTCACGCCGCAACCGATGTAGCAGCTGGACTGGAAAGGCGCGTCCTTGCGGATCTTGGCGACGGCGATTTCCGGCAGAACGGTGAAGTTCGAGAAGGTCGAACAGCCCATGTAGTGGAAGATCGTCTCGCCCTTGTAGGAAAAGCGGCTGGTGCCATCGGGCATTAGGCCCTGGCCCTGCGTGGCGCGGATCGCGGTGCACAGGTTCGTCTTGCCAGAGAGGCACGACTTACACTGGCGGCATTCTGGCGTGTAGAGCGGGATCACGTGATCGTCCGGCGCCACCGAGGTCACACCGGGGCCAACTTCGCGCACGATGCCCGCGCCTTCGTGACCAAGGATGCTCGGGAAGATGCCTTCGGAATCGAACCCGTCCAGCGTGTAGGCATCGGTATGGCAGATGCCGGTCGCCATGATCTCCACCAGCACTTCGCCTTGCTTCGGGCCTTCCAGATCGACTTCCACGATCTCCAGAGGCTTCTTCGCTTCAAAGGCTACGGCGGCACGGGTTTTCATCGGGATCGCTCCTTCACAAGATTTCTCGTCAATTCCGGCATGCGCATACCGGGATCGGGCGGGGCCTTGACCCCCCATGTCATCGGCCGGAGCGCGCGATTGCCCGCTCCGGCCATGAGGTGCGCGTCAGGCTGCGGCCTTGGCGCGCTCTGCGGCTTACAGTTCCATGTCCTCGTCCGCATCGCGGATCGGCATGAAGAACAGCAGCGCTGCAGCCAGCACCGAACCGATGCCCATCAGCAGCGACACGGTGAGGAGGTTGTCCACCCCGCCGTTGATGTTGTCGAACAGCCAGCCTGCCACCACCGGCGAACCGGCTGCACCCAGGCGGCCGACGCCGAGCACGAAGCCGGTGCCGCTGCCACGCGCGTAAGCGGGAAAGCTGAGGGCGAAGGCAGCGTAGTAACCGACGATGGCCGCGTTCGAGAAGAACATGGTGAACAGCGCGGCGATGCGCCATTCCCACAGGCTCTCGTGGCCAAGGCCGAAATAGCCCACCGCGGCCACACCCAGCAGGGCGGCGATGATCGTCGGGCCCTTGATGCCGAACTTCTTCAGGAAGAAGCCGAAGATCGCCCCGCCAATGGCCCCGCCGATATTGGCATAGGTCAGGCTGCTGGCACCCTCTGCCGGGGTAAAGCCGGCCAGCGCCACGATCGTCGGCGCGTTCTTGAGGATGTAGTAGAAGGTGAAGGTGTGGAAGGCATAGCCAAAGGCCAGCATCAGCGTAATCGGACGCAGACGCGGGTTGGCGAGGATGTCGGTGGCCTTGGGCTTGGGGCCGGTTTCCTCCACTTCGGGCAGCGAATCAATCGGTGCCTTGCCGAACGCCTTGAGTGACTTGTTGAGCTTCTCCAGCGCTCCGGCAGGACGCCGGGCCGCGTAAAAGGCCGGGGTTTCCGGAACCAAGAAGATCACCAGCGGGATCATCGCTGCGGTCACGACAGCACCGAAGATGAACACGTCATGCCAGGTGCCCACGACCAGCAGCCATTCCTGAGCGGCAAAACCGCCGATCACGCCGCCGACCGGATAGCCGATGACGTAGAAGGCCATGGAGACAGAGCGCCCGGTGGAGCTGGTGACTTCCGCCACAACTGCGTTTGTTGCTGCCAGCATGCCTCCGATGCCAAGGCCGGTGATGAAGCGCCACAGCACGATGTCGGTCAGCCAGCCGGTGCCGGGCACGCCGGGCATCAGCTGCCAGTAGGTGGCGTGGCCAGCCATCCACATGCCCACAGCCATCACGGCAAGGCAGGCGAGCATGGTTGCCTTGCGGCCATATTTGTCAGCCGCACCGCCAAGGATCACCGAACCGAAGCCCATGCCCACCAGTTCGGCAGACAGGACCACGCCCAGCTGGGTACGGTCGATGCCCCATTCGGTCATCATGCCGGGGCCGGCAAAAGCGCTCGACAGCACGTCGAATCCATCGAGTGCGTTGAGGAACACCATCAGCACAACAACGGCGATCTGCCGCGTGCCCATGGGGGTTTCCTTGATAACGGCAATGGGGTTTGCGCCCCCAGCTGGTCCGGCCATTTCAGATCCTCTCCAAATCTCTCTCGGCGCACTCAATCGTGGATTCGCGCCAGCATTTCCACCAGTTTTTCTATTTCCTGCTCGGTAAAGCGGCTTTTCAGCCAGGCTTCATGGCTTGCGATGCAGCTTTTTGCCTGTTCCAGCACGGATTTTCCTTCGTCTGTCAGGAACAGCGCCTGCTTGCGGCCATCGCGTTCTGAACGCTCGCGCCGCAGGTATCCGCGTTCCTGCAGGCGGTTGACGATGGTCATGGTCGTCGCGCGATCCATCTGCAGCCGCTGTCCCACCTCGATCTGCGCGATCTCGGGCTGGTCAGCCACCAGCCACAGGATGGAAACCTGCTTCTGCGTCAGGCCAAGGTCTGCGAAAGTCTCGTTGAAATGGCGATAGACAGCACCGTGCGCCAGGCGAATGTGAAAGCCCACAATGCCATCCAGCGCGCCGATGCCATCGGCCTCGCTTTCCTTGTTCTCGATCAATGCACCGCTAGCCAAGCTGGTGTTTCCCATCCTCAAATGCCCGCCTCGCGGGTGTCTTGCCTATTTGTTAGTAAAGCATACAATTCCGCGCAAGGAGAGGACTCGAAACACTATGGCGCAATTTCCCGACACACCCAATTTCACCGGCTTCAACACGCCCAGCAGGATCGAGGCGGATATCGAGGACCTGCTCTACGAAGGCGAGATTCCCAAGGGAATCGATGGTGCCTTCTTCCGCGTGCAGCCCGATCCGCAGTTTCCCCCGCTGCTGGGTGACGATATCGCCTTCAACGGCGACGGGATGATCACCCGCTTCCACATTCATGACGGGCAGGTGGATTTCAAGCAGCGCTGGGCCAAGACCGACAAGTGGTTCGCCGAACGCAAGGCCGGCCGCGGGCTGTTTGGCAAGTATCGCAACCCCACCACCGATGATCCCTCGGTCAAGGGCATGATTCGCTCGACCGCCAACACCAATGCGTGGATCTATGGCGGCAAGCTGTGGGCGATGAAGGAAGACAGCCCGGCACTGGTGATGGACCCGGTCACGATGGAAACCGAAGGGTTCGAAACATGGGAAGGCGCGATGAAGAGCGAGACCTTCACCGCCCATCCGAAGATTGACCCGGCCACCGGCAACATGGTCGCCATCGGCTATGCCGCATCGGGCCTGTGCAGCGACGATGTCTCCTACATGGAGGTCGATAAGGACGGGAACCTCGTTCGCGAGAAATGGTTCAAGGTGCCTTATTATTGCATGATGCACGACTTTGCGATCACCGAGGATTACCTGGTGTTGCACATCGTGCCTTCCACCAGCAGCTGGGACCGCCTCAACGCTGGTGAAATCCACTTCGGTTTCGACACGACCATGCCGGTCTATCTCGGCATCATCCCGCGTCGTGACGACCTGAAGGACGAGGATATCCGCTGGTTCAAGCGTGACAACTGCTTCGCGAGCCACGTGGTCAACGCCTGGCAGGAAGGCACCAAGGTGCACTTCGTGATCCCCGAAGCGAAGAACAACATGTTCCCCTTCTTCCCGGATATCCACGGCGCGCCCTTCAACGGCATGGAAGCGATGAGCAAGCTCACCCGCTGGACGGTGGACATGGCCAGCAATGGCGAGGAGTTCGACGAAATCGAGCAGCTCACCGAAAGCGCCAGCGAATTCCCCCGGATCGATGATCGCTTCACCGGCGTGAAGAACAAGTACACCTGGGGCCTGGAAATGGATATGAGCCGCCCTTGCGAACTGAAGGGCGGCAGTGCCGGCGGCTTCCTGATGAACTGCCTGTTCCTGAAGAACCTCGAAGACGGCAGCGAGCAGCACTGGTGGTGCGGGCCGGTCTCGTCGCTGCAGGAACCCTGCTTCATTCCGCGCACCCCGGATGCGCCGGAAGGCGATGGCTGGATCGTGATGATCTGCAACCGGCTGGAAGACCACAATTCCGACCTGCTGATCTTTGACGCGCTCGATATCGAGAAGGGCCCGGTCGCCACGGTGCACGTGCCGATCCGCCTGCGCTTCGGCCTGCACGGCAACTTTGCCCGCTCCGAAGACATCGGCCTTGCCGCCAAGGTGGCAGAGCCCGCCTGACGGCTTGATTTTCGCCCTCTCCTCGGCAAACACATGCGCCGAGGAGAGGGACAATCATGAAAATAAGACTGACCATTGCCGTTGCCGCGCTGGCGCTTGCCGGATGCGAGGCTTCAACTGAAATCGCGCTGAGCGAACCGGCACCATCCGCGCAAGAAGAAATCGACGGCAGCCTTGCGCCTTCTCCGGCGACGATTGCCATGCGTTGGCAACTGCTCAATCCGGATGTCAATTCTTTCACCTTCCGCAACACGCAGCAGGTCTTCTCATGGCGCGGCGTTGAAGCGCCCGAAGCGACATGGGAACTGCCCGCAGCGACCGAAGGTTTCGCCATGCCCATGGCTGACACGGCCGAGGGCGAGCAGGACTATGCCGCATGGGCAGACCGGACCTTCACCAATGCCTTCATGGTCCTGCGGGATGGGCAGGTGGTGTTCGAGGATTATCGCAACCGGATGACGGCGGACACGCCGCACATCGCCTTCTCCATGACCAAGACGATCACCGCCATGCTGGTGGGCCAGGCGTTGGAACGCGGCGAGATCGAGAGCCTCGAAGATCCGGCGAGCAAATATGTGCCGCAACTGGCAGGCGGTGCCTATGGCGATGCGACCTTGCGCCAGATCCTGCAGATGCGATCAGGCGCGGATATCCAGGAACGCTATGACTTTGGCGAGAACCCCAGCCTCGCTGCGCAGATCCACGAAACCGCGATCATCAACAACCAGGCACGTTTTGCCGATTTCGCCGTCGATATCCCGGCGCGCGAAGCTGCCGGAACTTCGTTCAACTACGCCACGCTGGACACCGCCGTGCTCGGCTGGTTGCTGGAAGAAGCAACCGGCCAGAAGATCGAGGACTTGATGGAAGCCCGCATCTGGCAGCCGATGGGTGCCGAATTTGACGGGCATTTCCTGGCCGATGGTCCGGTTGGTAAAGGCCGCGCGCTCAACGGCATGGGCTATAACGCAAGGCTGCGGGACTTCGCGCGGCTAGGCCAGCTGATGCTGGATGGCGGCATGGCTGGCGAAACACGCGTGTTGCCCGAAGGCTGGGTCGAGCAGATGACGCAGATGCTCCCCACGGGCGCACCGGCGGGTGCGGGCTACCCCGGCTATGGCTTCCAGACGTGGCAGGTGGATGACCAGCCCGGAGCCTATTCCGCCGTGGGGCTGGGCGGGCAATATATCTACGTGCATCCTGAAAGCGGCACGGTAATCGTGAAGCTGAGCTATTATCCGCCGGTCGAACCCGAATGGCTGGACGGCGAGGTGATCGGCTATCTCGGCAAGGTTGCGAACACGCCTTGAGCGTCGCACGGCGCGCTTGCGCAATGCGGCGCCAGCCTTAGGGTGAGCGCAAACACAACAGGCAGGAGAGGGTGCGGCATGATCAAGCCGGAACTGGAATTTGTATACGAAGCTGGCGGCGAGCTGGATGAACCGCGCCAGATCGGCGAGACCTATGACGGCACGCGCCGCATCATCCCGATCATGAGCGGCGGATATGTGAAGGGGCCGAAGATCAACGGCCAGCTTATGGGAAATTCGGCCGACTGGCAGCTCACCCGCAACGACGGGGTCACCGTGGCCGATGCCATCTATGCCATCGAAACCGATGACGGCGCGCTGATCCAGATCCGCAACAGGGGCCTGCGCCATGGCCCTGTGGAAGTGATGCAGCGGCTGGTGATGGGCGAGGATGTCGATCCGTCCGAATACTATTTCCGCACCGTGCCCGAGTTTATCGCGCCTGACGGGCCGTATGACTGGCTCAACAAGTCGATCTTCGTCTGCGCCGGCGCGCGTTACGCCAGCTCGATCAGGATGTGGGTCTGGCGGGTAACCTGACCCATTTGGGCAGGACGGATTGCCGCAGGAAATTGGGAACACTGGCGGCAGGCATGCTTTGACTCCGTGAATACCAACGGAGGATCATCCATGCGTTTTACCCTAGTACCCGTTTCCCTGCTCGCCCTGTCGCTTGCCGCGTGTGGCGGTTCGGAACCTGCCGGAGACCCGGAATTGCAGGACGAACTGGCGATCGACGGCATGGAAGCCGTGGAACAGCAGAAGGCCGTGGCCACGCTGGTGATGGCTGATGGCACCGAAGTCGGCACGGCCACGGCCACGGGCTCTGCCGGCGGTATCACCATTGACCTTGAAGCGATGGGGCTGGAGCCTGGGCTGCACGGTGTTCACGTGCACGATACCGGGTCATGCACGCCCGATTTCGCCGCAGCCGGCGGCCATTGGAACCCCGGCGAGACCACACACGGGCTCGAAGGCGACGATGGCCAGCACGCCGGTGACATGCCCAACCTCGAAGAGGGCGAAGATGGCACCGGTAGCCTCAGCTACATGCTCTCCATCGATGCCACGTGGGATGGCCTGATGGTGGGCGATGGCTCGGCGTTCATCAGCCACGCAGGCGAGGACGACCAGATGACCGATCCCTCCGGCGACAGCGGAGACAGGATTGCCTGCGGCGTGTTCGAAGCGCCGGCAGCCTGATAGCGATTTCGATGGCCCCGGTTCGCCCGGGGCCATTCAATTGCGCGGCTTCTTGCGGAAGGGCTTGCCCGGCTTGCCGGATTTGACGCCGGGCACACCGTCCTGGTTTCCCTTCGCACGATAAGGCTTGGCGCCGCCGCCCTTGCCCGATCCACCTTTGCGATGCGGCCGAGGCGAAACCTGCGCCTTGCCAGCCGGACCGTTGCCGGGGCCGCGCTTGCGGTTCTGCCGCGCCATGTCGCGCGGGCCGCTGGCGGAACGATCGATACTGATGCTCTCTTCGCCCGCTTCGCGCTCGCTTTCGCCGGTACGACGCGCGGCGTCAGCAAACTTGTCTGCGATGTTGCGCGGGATCTGCACGAAGGTTTCGGCCGGGCCGATGCGGATCGCGCCGATCTCGTTTTTCGAGACATGGCCGCGGCGGCACAGCGTGGGCAGGATCCACTTGGGGTCTGCACCCTGGCTGCGGCCGATGTCCAAGCGGAACCACACCGTGTCCTCGAAACCGGGGCGGTGGCGCTGTTCCATCGCCGCCTTGCGTGCCTCGGGCGTGTTGGCAGTCAGCTCTTCAGGCTGCGGCATCTTGGCGCGGTGCGCGTTTACCAGCGCAGCAGCGACCTGCTCCGCGCCCAGCTGTTCCAGCAGGCGCGCGCCCAGTGCGCGGTCTTCCTCGTCTATATCCATTGGCTGCAGCAGCTTTTCGAGCAGACGCTCGCGGTCCTGCTTGCGGATCATGTCTGCCGTAGGCGGGTCCATCCACTCTGCCTCGATCCGCGCGTGGCGCAGCATGGATTCCACGCGCTTGCGGCGCGGATAGGGCACGATCAGCACGGCGGTGCCCTTCTTGCCTGCACGGCCGGTGCGGCCGGAACGGTGCTGCAAGGCTTCCGCGTCGCGGGGAATTTCAACATGCACCACCAGCGATACGCCGGGCAGGTCGATCCCGCGTGCGGCCACGTCTGTCGCCACGCACACGCGGGCGCGCTTGTCGCGCAGTGCCTGCATGGCATGGTTGCGTTCGGACTGGGTATGCTCGCCAGACAGGGCGACGACTGCAAAGCCGCGTTCCTGCAGGATGGCGTGCAAATGGCGCACCTTCTCGCGCGTGGCGCAGAAAAGGATCGCGGTTTCCGCCTCGTGATAGCGTAGCAGGTTGACCACCGCGTTCTCGATTTCCGGCGGGGCCACGGTCATCGCCTGGTAGGCGATATCGCCATGGCCGCGGTTGTCATTGCCGACGGTGGAGATGCGCAGCGCCTCGTTCTGGTAACGTCCGGCCAGCGCCACGATCTGGCGCGGCAGCGTGGCAGAGAACAGCAGCGTGCGGCGGCCCTGCGGGGTGGCGTCGAGGATTTCCTCCAGCTCATCGCGAAAGCCCATGTCGAGCATTTCGTCTGCTTCATCCAGAACCGCTGCGCGCAGGCCGGTGAGGTTCAGCGCCCCGCGTTCAAGGTGATCGCGCAGGCGGCCCGGCGTGCCGACCACGATCTGCGCTCCGCCGCGCAAGGAACGACGTTCTTTGGATGCATCCATGCCGCCAACACAAGTGGCGATCTGTGCGCCAGCCTCGCGGTAGAGCCAGCCCAGCTCGCGGCTGACCTGCAGGGCCAGTTCGCGCGTGGGGGCGATCACCAGCGCCAGCGGGCCGGTGTTGACAGGCACGCGGCCATCGTCGCCCAGCAGGTTCTCGGCAAGGGCAAGGCCAAAGGCAACGGTCTTGCCGGAGCCGGTCTGGGCGGAAACCAGCAGGTCGCGGCCCTGCGCCTCGTCCACCACAACGGCGGACTGGACATCGGTGAGGCCGTCATAGCCACGGTCAGCAAGGGCGCTGGCAAGCAGCGGGGGAAGGTGCGAAAAAGGCATCAGTCAGGGCTTTCGGGCGCAGCGGCGGGCGGGGTTTCATCCCGTGCCCGGCGTGAAGCGCAAAGGGGTGCTTTGGCCGAATCCCCCGATTGGGGAAACGGACCTTTGCGCGCGCCCCTACACGCAAATTCTGCGAAAAGCTTGTCCTGTCTTTGCGTGACGCGTCAGGCGATGCGGATATCGAGCAGCGTCGGCGCCTTTTCGGCAAAGCTCCAGGCCAAGGCCTCGTCCAGTTCGTCGACTGAATTCACCGTGCGCGACGCGATGCCTTGCGCCTCTGCCAGCTTGGCGAAATCAAGGCCGGTCAGGTCGCATCCGGGCACATGGTTCATCCCGAATTCGCCGGAAAAGCCGGTGAGCGCGGCATAGGCCGAATTGTTGAGGATGCAGAAGCTGTTGTTCGTCTGCTCCTGGAAAGCGGTGAACAGGCCCTGGATCGTGTACATCGCCGCGCCATCACCCAGCACTGCGATCACCTTGTCATCCTGCCCTATGGCAATGCCCAGCGCGCCGGGCAGCGAATAGCCAAGCCCGCCGCTGGCGCAGGAATAGAACCCGCCTTCGCGGGTGATCGGCAGGGTGACATGTTCCGGCCCGCGCGCGGTGGGCGCTTCTTCCACGATCACGGCTTCCGCAGGGCGCATGGCGGCGATCCGCTTCAGCACATAGGCTGCGGTCATTTCGGCAGCGGGATCGATCAGCTGGTGCGTCTTGCCGGTGAACTCGCGCGCGCTCAGGCGCTGCGTCAGGCTTTCGAACCCGCTGCGGATATCGCCTAGCACGCCGCCGCCTCCGGGCAGGTTGGACAAGTGGCGGATATCGTCAGACAGCGCCATCAGCTGCGCGCCTTCCGGCCAGTGCGGGCCGCCGCCTTCCACGTGATAAGTGAACACCGGTGCGCCGGCGACAAGGATCGCATCGTGCGGGGCGAGAGCATCGCGGATCTGGTCGCGCCATGCGTTGAGGAACCCGGCGAACTGCTTGTGGTCCTCCGGGAAGGTCTCGCGCGCGGCATAGGGGGCGGCCCACACCGACAGGCCAGCCTTTTCGGCGAGCGCGATGGCCGCATCCCACGCGCCGCCATTGGCGGCAGAGGTGCCGATCACCAGCGCAGGGTTCTTCGCGCCTTCGATCATTGCGGCGATTCGCTCGATCCCGGCAGGATCGGGCATGGTGCGCAAAGACAGGTCCGGCAGGCTGGGCATTTCGCATTCGCGCTCCCAGTCATCCACCGGGATGGAGACGAAGACCGGCCCCATCGGCGGAGTCAAAGCGACGGCGAATGCACGGGCAAGGGCCAGCGGCACGTCTTCCGCGCGCGCCGGCTCGATGGAGAACTTAACGTAAGGGCGCGGGAACTCGCTGGGGCGTTCCGCGCCCAGAAACGGATCATGCGGCAGGATGGAGCGTGCCTGCTGGCCAGCGGTCACCACGATGGGGGCATTGTTCTTCCATGCGGTGAAAAGGTTGCCCAGCGAATGGCCGGTTCCGGCAGAGGAATGCAGATTGACCAGCGCAGGCTTGCCCGAAGCGCGGGCATAGCCATCGGCCATCCCCATTACCACCGCCTCGTTGAGGCCCATGACGTATGGGAAGGGCATACCCTTGAGCATCGGCAATTCGGTGCTGCCGGGGTTCCCGAACAGGCGGTCCACGCCGAAATGCTGGAATACGGCGAAGCTGGCTTCTCTTACGTTGGTCATGTGTTCTCTCAGATGTTTTCACCGCCCGCACGGGCGCGATCAAGTATGCTGTCCTCGTCCTTGCGGAAGCGGGCGATCACGATCAGCAGCAGCACCACGATGAACGGGCACACGAGGTTGACCGAGATGATCGCCTGGGCAAGGTCGCCGCCGTTCTGGTCGCTGATGATGCCCACGAAATAGGGGCCAAGCCCAAGGCCGAGCAGCGTCTGGATGATCATGTAGGTGGAAAAGGTGATGCCGCGCATGCGGGGCAGCACCAGCCCCAGCATAAGGGCATAGGCAGGCGGCAGCCACAGCGTCAGGATCAGGCTGTAGATCACGAAGCGGAAGTAGAAATCGCCGGTCGTCTCTGCGCTGTAGGTCCAGATCCCGAAGAAGGGCGAGATGGCGAGCGCGGCGAGCACCAGCCACACCATGCCTCGCTGGCCCATCTTGCCCGACAGGAAATCCGACAGCGGGCCTGCGATCACCGGTCCGATCACGCCAAGGAATGCCGCAAGCAGGCCGAACTGCACGCCTGCCTGCGCCGGGGTGAGGCCGAAGTCGCGGATCAGCAGGCTGGGGGTGAAGCCCATCACGCCGTAATTGATCGCGGTCTGCAATCCGCCCACCACCATCAGCAGGATCAGGCTGGGGCTGAGGACGACGTTGTAGGTCGCGCGGTCAGTCAGCTTGAAGCTCTGGAACAGGTTGAGCACCACGAAGGCGCCGAATGCCGCCACACTCCATTGCAGCACATGCGGATCAAGCTGCAGGCCGTAGATGTCGAGCGAGGGGCGCGGGGAATAGCTCTGGGTGATCCTGACCAGCGCATAGGCAACGGAAAGGATCACGGCGAGGCCGACGAAGTTGATGATCCACTGCTTGCGGCCGGCATCGCGCCGCCACAGGTAATACCAGTTGGTGCCCGGCACCACGGAGCTGAGCACATCCGCGCTGGCCTTGAACGGTGCGGGGTCTGGCGGGGTTGTGATGCCGTCCATCGCGCCGCGCTCCGGCTCTTTCAGCCGGTAGATCAGGTAAGCGAGCGGGAAGCCGGGCAGCGAGGCGACGATGAAGGCGAACTGCCAGCCGGCAAAGCCCATCGGCGCGCCGCCGTCTGCATAGCGCGTGTCCCACCATTCGGCCACGATCCCGCCGACAGTCATCGACAGGCCAAGGCCCAGTGCAAGGCCCACGCCGAGCCCTGCCATGCCAACGCCCCGGCGGCTCTTGGGGAAGGTGTCGAAGATGATCGAGTTGGCTGCAGGCTGCGTTGCGCCTTCGCCAATCCCGACGCCAAGGCGCGAGATGGCAAGCAGCGCAAAGCCACCGGCAAAGGCGGCAAGTCCGGCAAAGAAGCTCCACATCGCAAGGCAGATCGCCAGCAGCTTTGTGCGCACCCAGCCATCCACCAGCCGGCCCAGCGGCAGCGAGAACAGGGCATAGAACAGGGCGAAGACGGTGCCGTAGAGCAAGCCCAGCTCCGCATCGCCAATGCCCAGATCCTCGCGGATATTGGTGGCGAGGATGGAGAGGATCTGTCGGTCGAGCAGGCTCATCGCCTGCGCGCAGGAAACCAGCGTCAGCGCGTACCAGCCATAGCGGCTGATCCGGTTGGCATCAGTCTTGTCATCGGCATTTGTGGCCATGGTCGCCATTCTCTCCCTCAGCGACAGACTGCGGCAAATGCTACAGCTTGAACAGCCCTTCCGCGTTGGTCTGGAAGAACTTCTTCAGCGTGGCGGCGGGCAGGTCCATGTCATCCAGCAACTCCACCTCGGCGGGCACGTACTGGTAGGGATAATCCATCGCATACATCACGCGGTCTTCGCCCATCACCGCCATCATCAGGCGGATCGATGCAGGCGAAGGCAGGCCGCTGCAGGTGCCCCAGACATTGTTGCGCAGGTAGTGATGCAGCGAATGCTGCAACGGCTTCAGGCGTTCGTAACGCTGCGAGCGGACACCGGCATTGAACATGTAGTTCAGGCGGTCGATCCAGAAGGGCAGGCCTTCAGCACCGTGGCCCAGCACCAGCTGCAGATCGGGATAACGGTCGAACACGCCGGTCGTGAGCAGGCGCAGCGCGTGGTAGCTGGTTTCGACCGCGAAGCCGAAAACCGCGCCTTCCAGCCCGGCTTCGACCATGCCGCCGATCATGCCATCTGGCGGGCCTTGCGGGTGGATGTAGAGCGGGATGCCTTCTTCGGCGCAGGTGCGCAGGATCGGGTCATACTGCTCTTCATCCAGATAGGTGCCATGCGTGTGGCTGTTCACCTGCACGCCGTGGAAGCCCAGCTCGTTCTTGCCGCGCTTCAGTTCGGCGGCGGACCATTCCGGGTCCTGCGGGGCGATGGCCGTCATGCCGTAGAAGCGATCCGGATATTTCTCGCAAGCGGCGGCCAGCAGATCGTTGGCGCGGCTGGCAATGCCCTTGGCTTTTTCCACGTCGTGGATCGACTGCACGCCTGGGCTGGTCAGCGCCAGCACCGCCTTGTCAATCCCGGCGGCGTCCATTGCGGCAATGCGCAACTCGCCAAGGTCGAGCAGGCGCTCGCGGATGAAGGTGGTGCGCTCGGAGGGGCTGGTGCCGTAAAAGCCCCACAGGGACACGGTGCCCTTGTCCGCCTTGCCTTCCTTCACCAGTCGCAGGATCGCGTCCATCTGCTCGGCAGTGGCGAAGGCTTCCTCGGTAGCGATGCGCAGGTAACCGCGGTCACCGCCGGTGTTCAGTTCGTGAGACATTGTCGCTTATCCTTCGTGAACAGCTTTCAGGACCATGCAGGCTTTCACGCCTTCGGGGCCGTCTTCGCTGCCGTGGCCGGACCACTTCACGCCGCCGAACGGAGCATCTGCGCCGCCGATCATGTGGGTGTTCACGCCGACCATGCCGGCTTCCAGCTGGTCTGCCAGGCGGCGCTGGCGATAGACATCGTTGGTCCAGCTGTAGGCGGCAAGGCCATAGGGCAGGCGGTTCGCTTCGGCGATCATGTCCTCTTCCGAACGGTAGGGGTTGATGATCGCGACCGGGCCGAACGGCTCCTCGTTCATGATGTCAGCGTCCAGCGGCACTTCGGAGATGACCGAGGGTTCGAAGAAGAAGCCCTGGTTGCCGATGCGCTTGCCGCCGGTGCCCAGCTTCGCGCCCTTTTTGACGGCGTTGGCGATGAACTTGTCGATCGCTTCGGGGCGGCGCGGGTTGGCCATCGGGCCCATGGTGGTGCCTTCAGCAAGGCCATCACCCACCACCTGCGCCTTGGCACCGGCGATGAAACCATCGCGGAACTTCTCGAACACGTCTTCCTGCACGATGAAGCGCGTGGGCGAAACGCAGACCTGGCCGGCGTTGCGATACTTGCCGCCGACGCAATTCTGCAGCGCCTTGTCCACGTCAGCATCGTTGAACACCAGCACCGGGCCATGGCCGCCCAGTTCCATGGTGGTGCGCTGCATGTTCTCGGTGGCGAGGCGGGCAAGGTGCTTGCCGACCACGGTGGATCCGGTGAAGGACAGCTTGCGGATGACGGGTGAGCCCAGCAGGTGGGTGCTCACTTCATCGGGCACGCCGAACACGGCCTGCGCCACTTCCTTGGGCAGGCCGGCATCGAGCAGGCACTGCAGCACGCCCAGCGCGGAAGCAGGGGTTTCCTCGGCGCTCTTCAGGATCACCGAACAGCCCGCGGCAATCGGTGCGCCCAGCTTGCGGCCGGGATTGCCGAGCGGGAAGTTCCACGGCGCGAAGGCAGCGACAGGCCCGACCGGCACCCAACGTACGGTGGAGCGGGTGCCTTCGGGGCGAACCAGTTCGCGGCCATAGATGCGCGAGCATTCACCGGCATAGAAGTTGAACAGGCCGACGTTCATCATCAGCTCGATCTTCGCTTCGTGGAAGGGCTTGCCCTGTTCCATGGTGGCTATGCGGGCCAGATCGTCTGCACGCTCCAGCATCAGGCGGGCTGCGCCCTGCAACACATGCGCACGTTCCTGCGGGGTGGACTTGCGCCATATGCGGAAGCCCTTCTGCGCCACTTCCAGTGCGCGGTCGAGGTCAGCGGCTTCTGCCAGCGGCAGTTCAGCCAGCGTTTCGCCGGTGACAGGATTGACCACGTCGAAAGTGCGGCGGCCACCGCCGGAAACTTTCTCGCCATCGATGATCATGTGGAGGGAGGGGTATTGGGTCATCTTGCTAGTCCTTCGTCATTCGCGCGAAGG
>Ga0181601_10000387_pt1 | contig 35431 bp, 34 predicted proteins | sample 041ome_8_FD_133020 | JGI IMG/M metagenome (GOLD analysis project Ga0181601, IMG submission 133020) | Coastal salt marsh microbial communities from the Groves Creek Marsh, Skidaway Island, Georgia - 041407BS metaG (megahit assembly) | ecosystem: Environmental > Aquatic > Marine > Intertidal zone... | reverse complement strand
TCGCGCTGGTTTACAAAACGCCGCGGTACGATTTTGTCGATGGCCTATTCGGGCCAAGGCATCGGCGTTATGATGCTGGCACCGGCCGCCCAAATCGCCATTCAGAAATTTGGCTGGCAACAGGCCTATATGATCGCCAGCTGTGGCTTTGTGGCGGTTTTTATCCTGATGATGTTTTTGCCGTGGCGGCGCATTGCCAAGGGGGTTGTGGCAGCCCCGCCATCAGCAGAGCATGACATCACCGCCACCATTGCCCCAACCACCCCCAGCGCCCCCAGCGTGTCTAGACGCGGGCCACGCAGCCTCGCCGAAGCTGTGCGCCTTCCTGAATTTTGGGGGTTTTTCACTATTTTTGGGGCCTCGGCAATTGCCATTTTTGCGGTCTCATTGCAGGTGGTTGCTTATCTTATTGAACAAAAATTCAGCGCGGTACATGCGGCGCTGGCGTTTGGCTGCATTGGCATGCTGACGATTTTGGGCATCGCCTTAACCGGCATTCTGGCCGACCGCTTTCCGCGCCACCTTGTCGCGACCGGCAGCTACGGCCTTACCATCATTGGCATTGTGTCGTTAGCCGCCTTGCAATGGTCTACCCATTGGGTATTTTTGGTAGTGTTTGTTTTGTGCTTCGGGCTGTCAGCGGGCGCCCGTGGCCCCATTATCACCACGCAGATGGCCGAACTGTTTGCCGGGCCGGGCCTGGCGTCTATTTTTGGCGCCACAAATGTTGGGCAAGGATGCGGGGCGGCACTCGGGGCCTTTATGGCCGGGTATTTGTATGATGTTACCGGCGGCTATAACACCGGCTTTGCGGTCAGTCTTGTGTTTGCTTTTGTGGGGCTGTCGATGTTTTGGGTGGTGCCGGCGATTCGGCATGGAACCCGCGAACATTAGCACCCCATCAGCATCAGCAGGCCGCAGCATTCTTCTGGCAAAGGCCAATGGGCTATGACAAATAGTGGGCTCTATTGACCAAGAAGCGCAGGGCGGCGCCGGACATTATATGCGCTGTACAGCGGCGACTGGCGACACCGCGCCAAAAGGCAATGTCGCATAGCCGGCAACAGCCAAGCTGGTTTTACAAAATGTCCGGCGGCTTGGTAACGACATCTATACGGCTATTGTGAAAAGCTTTTCAAATAGGCAATCACATCGGCGCGGTCGGTGTCTTTTTTCAAACCAGCAAATGCCATGCGGGTGCCTTTGACATAGGCCTTTGGCTTTTCCAAAAAGCCATCCAAAGTTGCCTCATCCCAGACAATGCCACTATCCTGCAATGCCTTTGAGTATTTTGTATAGCCTTCGGCACCGCCCGCAGTGCGTCCCATAATATTGACCAAATGTGGGCCGGTTTTATGTTTTTCAGCATCAACCACATGGCACGCCTTGCATTTCTTAAATACTTTTTCACCAGCCGCAGCATCACCAAAGGCAAAGGCTGGGGCGGCTGACAGACCAATACAGGCGGCCACAAGCGGAACGGTCACTAATAGTTTCATAAATAAAGTCTCCATTTTTTCATAAATCATCAAAAAGACATCAGTCCCCGTTTGGTGTTACTTCAATTTTGCGTGCTGGGCCAATGATTTTGGTCGATACATGACAATTTGACACACGCGCGGCGCCAAAAATGCATGGCGCGCCCGGATAAACCCGCATATCTCCGGCTAAAGCGCCGGAAATTGCTGCGCATACAGCACCGCCAGCCACACCGCAAAATGCCCATACCAGTGTAGATTAACAAAAGTCCGCGCAATCATCCGATGTTCGCCTTTGATTTTAAAACGATCACATATCTTTTGACCTGGATTGAATAGCCACATTGTCATTATCTGAACCTCTTTTTGGTGGCGGGATTTTTACAGTGGCGGGCGCCACGGATGCCGCCATCAGATTATATATCTCATAAAACTTATATATTTTATTAAACTTTATAAATCAAGCAAAAACTTATATAAAAAATAGAGCTTTTTATCTGCCGGTTAGGTCTGTTTTAATAGCTAGGTTTTTTGCCCTCGGCACTATATAACCAAAGCAATTTTGGCAGTATTTGGCCGGTCTATGCTTGACGTTCTATCCATCACAATTCCGTTCTTTGCGATCATATTATGCGGCAGCATTGCACGACTTCGCGGCTGGTTTTCCGAAGATAGTGGCCGCACATTGGCGCGTTTTGCGTTTTTTGTGGTTCTGCCGCCCTTCATGTTTATCGCCATCACCTCGATTGATGTGACCGCATTATTTCATCTGGGGTTTGTGCTGCGCTATGAATTTGTCACCATCATCATATTTATGGTTTCGGCCTTGTTTGCCACATTTGTGATAAAGCTTACGCCCAAGCAACGTGGCTTATTTTGTTTGAACACTGCCTATCCAAATTATGGATATATCGGCGTACCCATGGCGATACTGGCGTTTGGCGAACAGGCCGCTGCGCCGATTTCGTTAATTTTGGTGTTCGACACAATCACCTTACTGGTGATGACAACATTATTATCACACGATACCGCTAGCGGTAATTTGGGGCGGGCGCTTGGTGAAACCATTTTGTCGATGCTGCGCAACCCGTTGCTATTGTCGGTTTTGGCGGGGTTCGGCTTTTCGGCATGTGGGTTTCAGCTATCTATAATGCCCGAACAATTTCTCAAAATGCTGGCCGGAGCCGCCGCCCCCACCGCCTTATTCGCCCTTGGCATAACATTGGTAGGCCAGCCCATTCGCGCCGCCATAACAGAACTTGCCGCGATTAGTCTTTTCAAACTTATCCTCCACCCGGCGCTGATCGCAGCAGCGTTCCTTTTCTGGCCAGCCAGCCAGCCGATTGACCCGATGTGGATACAATTGTCGGTTCTGTTTGCCAGCTTACCGATTGCCGCCAATGTATTTGCGATGTCGCAATTTTATAATGTTTATACAGGCCGCACAGCGACCGCCATTATGATCACAACAATTTTTGCCAGCGTGACGGTGCCCGTCATTTTGTTTTTTCTGGTAAAATGGCTATGACCGCTAAATACCAAGCACGATCATAAAACTAGGTATCGGCGATTGCCGGGCTGGCTAGGGCTGGTCGATTTGCGCCATCAAATAATGCGCAAAATCATAATTCGGACGTTCCAAATGTGACAGATGCCCCGGCGCCGCCATATCCGAACACAGGCCACGATAGACCTTTTCTGTACAGCCCCTATCTTCCAGATTGACCGCGTCAAGAAGCGCCTTTAACGCCTTAAAATTTTCATGCGCGTCGGCATCATCAGCATAATCATTGCTCATACCGCCGCCAAAACGGATATGCACCTTGCCAGCCGTTTGAGGATGCAAGCTGAGATACCAAAAATAGCCGGGGGTCAGAGTGATCAATAGGCTGGGGTAGATGGCCAATAAAAATGTTGTGCATCGTTCTTTGCCTTTTAACCGGGTGTTTGACGGGTGCGCCATGGCGATACGCAGCGAATCATCCTTTAAAATTGTATGATAGTTAAAACCCGGCAATCCCGGCGGGCACACCATATCTTCAAGCTTGCTAAGACCGCCAATAGTGCCTGCATGGCAAACCGGCAAATGATAGCTTTCCATAAAATTTTCGGCCAGAACTTTCCAATTCGTGTTCCACACATGCTCTTCGTAAAACGTTTCGGCATAATTGGTCATGTTGTAATTTTCGATCAGCCCTTCGACCGCTTGCAACTTGTCACAAACTGCGGGCGCTGCTGCATTCAGCGTCACAAAAACCCAGCCCAGCCATTCTTCGCAGCGGATAACCGGAAGCGCATAATTGTCTTTGCAAAAGCCGTCATTTTGCGTCATCGCCGGGGCGCCGCGCAGCTGGCCTTGCAAATCATAGGTCCAAGCATGATAGGGACAGGTTATACGGTTGATGGAGCCGCGTCCCTCTAGCAATGTCGACATACGGTGAAGACAAACATTTGAAAGGCCGCGCAACTGGCCCTGTTGATCGCGCAGCACAATAATTGGCTGGCCGGCCAATTCAGCGGTCACATAATCACCGGCTTTTGCCAGCGTCTGCGCCCGACCGACACAATACCAATCCTTCTTGAAAACATGCTCTATTTCTGCATCAAGAAATATGGCAGAACTATAAACGCTAGGCGGCATCGCATGCGCCTTGGCAAACGGCGTGTTCACATTGGCGCGAAGGGCCGCTACGGGATCGCTGAAATCATCACGCATAACATCTCCTAACCGCTGCCACAGGCGTGCTAGCTACCAGGCAGTTTTCGCAGACCTTATCTTGCGGCGGCGCGGTGCCCCAAGGAAATAATGGCCTAAAGCCGAAACAACCTGCCAAGCTTTGGCAGCTTATCATCAACACCGGCAAGCCGTAAACAATGCCAAGCCAACGCATGGTTTGACGATGTAACCGGCACGCCCAACGCCGCTTCAATTTCTGCAACATCTGCCGCGATGCGCACCGACGTACAGGAAATAAACACCGCGTCAACATCATGCGCATCGGTTATTTTGGCAATCGCCGCCTTTAAACTGGCGGTATCAATGGCCGCCACTGTAGGGTCATGCGGTTCGTTAAAGCTGCCAAAAATCGGCACGTCAAAGCCTGCATCTTCAACCGATTTTTGCACCATTTCATTGACGCTTTTGGCATAGGGCGTCAGCACCGCAATGCGTTTAGCGCCAAGCGCCCGAAAGGCGGCAAAAGCAGCAAACGCCGGGTTTGTGGTTTTCGCGCCTGGCTTGGCCGCATTTAAATTTTCAGCTACCGTCGGCGTTCCCAAAACAATTGACGCTGATGTACACGCAAACGCCAACACATCAACACTATCGCCCGGCAAGATCAATTCGGCCGTTGAGGTAATCAAGGGCTGCATCGCACGCAGGGTTTCAGGCGTGATGTTTGGCGAATTGGCAATGCGGGCGTGATAGACATCAACCCCCGGCTGCGTAATCATCTGGCGCAATTCATGCTCCAGCGTATAGTCGGTTGCTAGCACGACCATGCCTATTCTTGCCCGTGAGGCAATGACCTTACTGGTTGTAAATGGCAGGTTTTCGATCATCTCTGTTTTAGGCGCCATATCGCATCCCCTCATTTGAATGTGCTAACGGGTTTTGGCCAATCATATCTGCTATCATCCGTGCACATCCGTTCGCCATTGTCCAGCCCATATGACCATGGCCGGTGTTTAAAAATAAATTATCAATTGGGGCGCGATCAACAATTGGCAGCCCGGTCGGCGTCATCGGGCGCAACCCGGCCCAATAGTCAATACCTGACGCGCCTAATTTATTGCCAAACAGTTCACGCGCCTTGCCCAGCATGACGGTAAAATCAGCCGGTTTATGCTGGGTTGAATAGCCGGTGATTTCCGCCGTTGCGGTAAGCCGCAGCCGCTCATCCATAGGACAATAAGCAAGCAAGTTTTCTTCATCAACACCGCCCATTGTTGGGGCAGCATCCAGATCTGCAGCCGCCACCGTAACAGAATAGCCTTTTACGGGATATACCGGCAATGACAGCCCCAGCGATTCAACCAAAAACGGGCTGTAAACACCAAGGCATAAAACAAAAGCATCAGCAACGATATCACCATTGCTAGTCACCGCAGCCTGAATGCTGCCAGCCCGCTGGCGCAGCCCGGTGATGTCAGTTTCATAGAGAAACCGGCATCCCATTTTTGTGCATGCCGCGGCCAGACCTGTGGCAAATAAATGGGCATCACCGCTGGCATCGGTTGGCGCAAATAACCCCCCAGCGATAGCGCGGCCAGCGGTGGCCAGCCCCGGGTCAGTCGCGACCACTTCGTCGCGGGTTAGCTGGTGTATGGCAAGGCCTTGGCCGCGCAGAATATCGGCCTTTTGGGTTGCTGCCGCCAATTTTTCTGGCTGTCGGTAAAAATACAAAAGCCCATTAGACTGGCCGGCATACGCCACTCCGGTCTCGGCAACAACATCATCCAGCAGTGCTTGCGAATAGCGGCAAAGCCGCGCTTTGATCTGTGTATTGGCTTTGGCCCGGGCAGCGCTGCATTCACCAAGAAATGCCGCCGCCCAACGCCATTGACGCACCGATAACCGCGGCTTGAAACGGATCGCCTGATCATTGCGGATCAGCGAACGCAGCATCATTTTCGGGGCGGCCGGCGACCCCCAGGCATAAGCATGTCCTGGCGCCACCAAACCAGCATTGGCAAAGCTTGTAAATTGCGCCGGCGCTGCGGCACGCTCGATCACGGTAACCCTATGCCCATCTTTGAGAAGTTGGTAGGCTGTGGTGACCCCAACAATGCCTGCACCCAAAACAACAATATGCATCTGTTTTTCGTAATGATGTCGCCGACGCGGATTTTACCGCGCCGCAATCAAACCGATTTCAACAGTGAATTGCGGAGCCGCAAGGCGCGGCGATTCCACCGCCGCCCGGCAGGGCGCGTTACCACCTTTTGACCATTCATCCCAGACTGTGTTCATTTCGGCAAAATCATCCATGTTGCACAGCCAAATTGTTGCGGTAATGGCTTTTGATTTATCGGTGCCGGCCGCCGCCAGCAAATCATCAATTTGCGCCAAAATGGCCCGTGTCTGGTCAGCAACAGACGCACCCGGCGCTGACAGCGCGACTTGCCCGGCAAGATACACTGTGTCGTTATGGATAACCGCTTGGCTCATGCGGTCATTGGTTTGCAGGCGTTCAAGTGTCATGTTCATCTCCCCTTAGAAACAATAAGGGTAAAACACTAATTCACCGGTGAGAATCTGTATACATTTTGTTGTTAATTTGACAGAGATACAACATTGCGCCAGAAAAACCTAATGGCGCCCAACAAAAATTGTTTATTTGGTGGCGGGCGTCTGATGCAAAAACCTATTCCACATCTGGCTGATTGACGGGTCAATCTGGTCTGGCAAATCTTCTTCCCAGGCAAGGTAATCACGCGCATCCTGCAAAACACCATGATGACGTCCGGCAAAAAGCGCACTTTCGTCAACCGGCGTTTCGGCACCGCCACGCGCCAAGGTCGACGTCTCAAAGCCTGTATCATCCCAACAGAAAATGCCTTTAATATGCCAGCCCTTTCCGGCAAGCAAATCGGCTATGCCCATACCATCATCAATGGTCTCGCAGATAATAACCAGCGGTTCAGACGCCGGTTTCAGCGCCAGAATGGTGCTGATATTCTGCCATTCACTAGCCGCTAAATGGCCCTGCCGGTAACTGCCGGATGGGCGAAAATCAAACAGTTTTACCGCTTGGCCATGACAGGCCAGCAGTTGATCAGCGTCAAGGCGCATATCCGCGCTGGTTTGGCCACCGCCCGCGCCAGCGTCTATTGGCACCGGCTCGTGCGGGTTTGTCATCACGCCAAGCGCGCTTTCCCGATAAACCACCTGCACATCAAACCCCATGCACCGCAGCCAATAGGCGGCAAAAGCGGCGCGGCTACCGGACCCATGGTCAAACAGCACCACCGGCACATGATAGCGGGCAATCGAACGATCGGTTTGCTGAATAAGATTAGTGCCAGAAATTTTGACAATGTCGTGATTTAAGCGCTGGCCGGTGGCGGCATCATTCGACACATCAAACAATAATGCACCGCGGTGCGCGGCGATAAAAGGTGCAAGATTTTTGTCGGCAATGTGGTGGCAGGGAATCTGCCACCGGTTCAAAAATGCCTCAACAACGCCAGATGCCTCGCTGTTGGTGGCAAAAATCCGGTCAGCATTATATTCGCGTTCATGGCCATCCAGCTGCCAGGCCTGAGTGCCCCCTTTGAAAATTGCGTACGGCCCGTCATATCCGGCAGCCTTTAGGGTACAGGCGCCAATAATGGACCGGGTCCGCCCAGCGCAATGCAACAATACCATGCTAGACGTACCGCGCACCGCCGCCGCATTCGCCAAAAGCAAGCTGTTTGGCAGGCTGTGCGAACCGGGCAGTGTAAAGGCCCGGTATTCGGCGGTTGGCCGCACATCAAACAGCACCGCATCCTTATAGTTTGCGATATACTCTGCCGGGGTTACCTCTGGCAGATCGGCCGTATGTGCGACCACCTCACCAAAGGCTTTTGACCATACATACTCGCCTCTGACGAAACCGTCACCGTAGCGCTGTGGCCGGGCCGTTTGTATAGTGGTGACATTGCTATAACCAAGCCGGGCAAGGCAATGTTTAGCGGCATCGCTGGCATCACTAGTGGCATCACTACTTGCAGGGTCCCGCCAATCAAGAAGGTAAACCGGGAAATCACGGTCCGGCACCAAATGCTGAATACGCGCTGTTAACACCGACAGGGGTATATTGGTACTGCCAAACCAATGCCCGTCAACATAATCGCGCCGTTCACGGGTGTCGATAAACGCAAATGGTTCACCAGCTGCATAGAGTGAGGCAAAAGGATTTTGGCCCATAGACATATTCACCGCCGGGTTTTTAAAAAATAGCTGTTAGGCAAGCTGATAACGGAAGCGCTGTACTTTGCTCATATCTGCGCCTTCGATCCGCAACAGGCTTGTGGGTCCGCTGCGGTGCGGTGAATGAATATCCCCCTCGTTATAAACATGCACATCGCCCACACGCAGGTGATAGGTGCGTGAAACTGAGACTTTGCCCGGCGTATCGACAGTGGCCGGTGACAAGACATCATAATCCTTCATCTCGGTTTCACCGCGTGCCTGCGCATAAATCGCCCAATAAGCACCATGGTCGTGCGGCGGCGCTGTTTTCGGGCTGTCATAATTATGCGCCAAAATACAAAACCCCAAATCAGGGTCTTCATATAAAAGTTCGCGCTCTCCGGTATCCTCCGGAATCAGCGTCTTTACATTAGCCGCATCAGCCAGCAGGTCTGACAATAGCTCGGCAACCTTATCGCGGCCTTTTGGTCCATTATCTTTACGCAAAATCGCAGCACAATCTGATGCTAGTTTTGATAAAAGCTGTGTCATTATTCGGCCTCCAAAATGCAATTTTCCATTATTCATAAACCAGCATGGCTTTACCAACCCGCCTATGAGGCCGTTGGCATAGGGTCAACATCAAACGCCTTAATGGTCATCGAGATCAACCCATAATAGCCAAGCACACCAACAAGGTCGACGGTGGCATCACGGCCAAGAATGTCAATCGCCCGGGCATAAAGGTCATCTGATATCATGCGGGTCAAATTGAGAGCGCGGGTGAACTCATAAACTAATTTTTCATCCTCACGGGCAAATTCAGGCACAGCATCAGCGGCCAGCGCATCAATTATCGCCACATCAACGCCCCCAGCAAGGGCGTGCGGCACATGCGCCTGCCATTCAAAGGCGGCATCCCAAATGCGCGCCGTTGTCAAAATCGCAAGCTCTGACAGGCGCGGCGGCAACGATGACTCAAACCGGCAATATTGGCCAAGCTGCTGTGCTTTTTCGGCCAGCTCTGGCCGGTGCAACCACACAGCAAGCGGCCCCTGCACACGGCCACGCGGGCCGGCAATAATGGTGTCATGCACCTGTTTTTGCGCAACAGTCATTTTATCAGGGTCAAGCACAGGCAGGCGCGCCATAATCATTTTCCTCCGGTCAGAAACGCAAAAATACACACTCACAAACCATCTTTTAACGCTAAATTTATAGCGCTTTTTCAGAAGATTGAACCCCCTAAACATAGCCGCACAGGCGTGACCATATGGGGCGATCTGGCCGCTATAAACAGTAAAAATCTAATTTAGCAGAACAATTAAACATCACGGGGTGAGAAGTATCTTGCCAATATGATTGCTTGATTCCATCAAGCGATGCGCCGCAGCCACCTCAGAAAAAGCAAAAACAGAAAATGTCTCCGGGGTGATTACACCGGTTTCAAACAATGGCCAAACATCGTTTTCAAGGGCCTGACAGATGGCCGCTTTTTCGGCAATTGGTCGCGGCCGCAACCGCGCTCCGGTTATCGTCAGATGCTTGCTGTGAACATGGCTAAAATCAACCTCAGCCAATTTGCCACCGCGCAAATTGATGATCACCAGCCGTCCCCCATGTGCCAAAAGTTCGATCTCTTTTGGCAGGTAATCCCCGCCAATTATGTCCACTATAACGTCAATGCCACGACCATCAGTTTTCGCCCGCGCGACCTGCACAAAATCCTCATCGCGGTAGTTAATCGCATGATCAGCACCAAACCGGCGCATAGCATCACATTTTTCTGCGGTACGCGCGGTCGAAAAAACCGTAGCACCAATGGCTTTCGCCAACTTGATTGCGGCATAGCCAATGCCGCTAGTGCCGCCATGGATAAGCACAGACTCGCCCGCTTTAAGACCACACCGATCAACCATATTGGTCCACACAGTGCAAAAAATTTCGGGCAGGCCGGCAGCGTCAATAAGCGACACATTATGCGGCACCACCATACATTGCCCCTCTGGCGCAACGGCATATTCGGCATAGCCACCACCAATCAACAGCGCGCAAACCGCGTCACCCTTGGCAAAACGCTTGCAGCTGCTACCCAAACCAACAACCTCTCCTGACACCTCTAGCCCCATGATATCAGGGGCGCCGGCAGGCACCGGATATTTGCCTTCGCGTTCACGCAAATCCGCACCATTGACACCGGCGGCACTGACCTTGATGAGAACCTCATTAGGCCCCGGGGTGGGCACCGGGCGCACAGACAGCCGCATCACATCCGGCCCGCCGGGCGGGTCGGCAACAATAACGGTCATTGTCTTGGGAAGATCAAACGGCATAATGTACCAAAGTTTGTGGGCGATTTTGTAAACATTGTGAACAAAGTAACAAAACCTCACCTAAGCGCAAGATTTACCGGTGTTTTTGGCATTTAGGGGTTCAACTTGGCATTTTGACGGGTCGTTGTATCGACGCTGGATTAGCGCTTGGAGCGCTCATGCCACACCGCAGGGTTGATCATATTGAGGGGCGCACCTTTGTGCCACGCCACCACCTGATCAAAAATATCTGCAAACTGGATTTCAAACTCATCTTCGGTGACAAAGCCAATGTGCGGGGTGGCGATAACATGCGGATGACAGGCGACCGGGTCTTCGCGCCAAGTAATCGGCTCTTTGTCAAACACATCAATGGCAGCTTTGCCTGGCCTGCCAGCATTCAGCGCCGCCAGCAAGGCACCATCTGCGATCAACCCAGCGCGTGACGTATTCACAAATAACGCATCTTGTCGCATCGCCGCAAAATCATCTGGCGTAATTATCCCTTTTGTTTCCGGCTTTAAACGCACATGCAACGAAATGATATCGGGTTCGGCAAAAAAGGCGTGACGATTTGCGGCAACCGTGCGCCCCTCTGCGGCGGCACGGGCACGGCCTTTTTCAGATCCCCACCACACGACTTTCACACCAAAGGCCGCGGCATAATCTGCAACCTGTTTGGCAATGCGCCCATAACCATAAAGGCCAAGCTGGCGTCCAAACAGGCTTTTGCCAACACCGCGTTGCCATTTCCCACTTTGCAAATGCTGCATCTGCATCGGAATATCCCGCATCGCCGCCATGATGAGCGCCCAGCTATGTTCGGCGGCGGCATGCGAGGGCGTATCAGAATGCATGTTTGAGCAGAGAAGCACAGCATGGTCGGTGCAGGCCTCAACATCTATGTGCGGGTATACGCTGCGCTGTGAAATCAGCTTCAAATTTGGCAGTTGCTCTAGAAGCGCACGCGTGATCTGCGTCCGCTCACGGATCAAAACAACCGCATCAAACGGGCGCAGCCGCGCCGCCAGCTGCGCAAGATCATCACTATGGTCGGTAAATACGGTGACATCCAAACCATCTAATTTACGAAAACACGGCAAGCTGCACAGGGTGTCAAACCAATCATCCAAAATAGCCAGCTTCATTTTTAAGCCCCTGACCATACACAACGAGGCACATAAACATGGCCGCTGGCAAGCTTGCGCGCGGTGCGGATAAGACCTGCTGAACGATGCGTAAACAAACCATCTTGAACAACATAATCGATCACCACATCCATGCTACCCTTGGGATGATGCAAGGTAATTTTTGACGGTATTGCCGATGGTGCCGTCATCATAGGATAGGCCACAGTGCCGGCGGTCAGGGCGCAACTCGCCAAACATTGGCTTCCTGTTACGGCGATCGTCGGATGTGTTGACCAAGGCATAAAATAACGCACCGTAATGTGGCCGGTCTTATCATGCGGGGCCACAAGCCCAAATTTAGGGGTAACTGATTGGCGACAATCACCCATGCACATTTTCACTGCCGCTTCAAGGCGGATGGCCTCCATACGGTCAAAAAACCCTCGGTTCGAATCTAAATCTTCGGGCGTTTCTTGGCCGCTAAGACCAAAATCAGCCGCCCGCGCAATGACCATAGGCATAGCCACATCCATACAGGTCACATCAATGCCTTGGACCTGGTCAATAACATTACCTGTTGGCAGGAACGCCCCCGTGGATGAGCCGGCAACATCCATAAAATTCATCTCTACAGGGGCAGCGCTGCCCGGCACCCCATCGATGGTTGCCGGCCCGTCATAATTGACCAAACCATTTGGGGTTTGCACCACAACGCTAACTCGTGCACCGGTGTTAACAGCATGTATCTTGACCTCGGTGGTATCACCGCTTGGCGCAATCAATCCCATCTCAATAGCCGCCGGCCCGACGCCAGTTAAAATATTACCGCATGTTGGCTTGAAATCGACGCGCTGGTCCAACACACTAACTTGGGCAAAAAGATAATCAATATCTGCCCATGCGCTGTCAGACCGCGATAAAATCGCCACTTTGGTCGTGACCGGGCTACCGCCGCCAATACCATCAATATTTAATGGATGGCCTGACCCCAAAGCCGCGATCAATACCCGCGCCATATGGTCACGATCTTTGGGCAGGTCGGCGCTCTTAAAATACGGGCCCCGCGACGACCCCCCACGCATAAATAGGAACGGAATTGCTGTCTGCGTCATAAAACTCTCGTTATCGCCTCACCCATAAAAACCGTAGAACAAAAGGCAGGCGGAATGAAGTTGCATCAAAACCGGCAAAGCGGCACGCTCAGCCTAGCCCAGATCACCAATAAGGTCACTGATCGGTTTGATCAAGCCACCGTAAAATTTCGTCTGTATGCTCACCTTTTTGCGGCGCTGAAGATGCCGGCGCATAGCCCGGCACGCCGCCAATACGAAACGGTAGCGTTGGCACCGCACTATCATCATTCAGGCGTTTGATAAAATGGCGTTGGGTTACCTGATCTGACGCTAACGCTTCAGCAAGATGACGCAACCGCGCAGACGGCACCCCCGCATTTTGCAAAATTGGCTCCCACTCTTGTGCAGATTTTTTAAGAAGTTCAGCCTCTATTGCCGCCACAAATGCAGTGGCGTGACGTTTTCTTGAGGAACGGTCAGCAAAGCGCGGATCACTAAGCCAATCTTCTCTGGAAAGGGCTACCGCCAGGTTCTGAAAGTGCGATTCTTCATTCACACCCAGCGATATGATTCCCGATTTACAAGGATAGCTTCCAGCCCCCGGCGAACGGCTATTTGCCAGATTGCCACGGCGCTGCGGCATGTTGCCGGTGATCAAATAATCGGTCACTGTCGAGCTCATAAGGCTGAGACCAGTTTCCAGCATAGACACATCAATAAAGGTGCCTTTGCCGCTATTGCCCCGCTCATACAACGCCGCAGACACCGCAAAACTTGCCGCCATAGCCGTAGCGTAATCAAGCACCGGTGCGCCGACCCGAATAGGGCCACTATCTGTGGTGCCGGTCATCTCCATCAAACCGCATGCCGCCTGAATATTAACATCATAGGCCGGGGTGTTTTCCTGCGGCCCGCCGCGCCCATACCCGGTCATGGCACAATGAATTAAATGGGGATGCCGCGCCGCAAGGCTGTGTTCATCAAGGCCAAGCGCCGCCATGGTCTTTGGAATGTGATTTTCCACAAGCACATCAGCACGCGCTAAAAGATGGTGGAATATTTGATTGTCGCTACTTTTAGTCAGATCAAGTGCAATCGATTTTTTGCCAGCGCCTTGAGTAAGGTATGAAGTGCTCATGCCGATTTCAGCTGCCGCCGCATCTGTACCGCCGCGATGACGAATAGCGTCACCTTTGGATGTCGATTCAACTTTTATGACATTGGCCCCCAAAAGCCCCAAATAATAGGAACAGGCCGGACCGGCCAAAACATGGGTAAAATCAATCACCAGAAGACCTCGAAACGGATGACCAGCTGCCATTTTTTTCACTTTCGTTCAAGAATTTTGCGGCTGCTCATTTATGTAACAAATCGTCCATTTTTGGCACTATAACTTTTGCCGCGTGTAATGAAGTATGGTAAACCTTGCTCAACTTTGGAAGAAATTACACTGCGTTTAACCGCGCAAGCCTTGGAGGAACATATGAAATTTAGCAAAAAAATCGCGTTCGGCATCGCCGCGGCAGCAACCTTTACCGCAAGCGCAGCGTTAGCTGAGTACCCTGAAAAACCTATTAAAATTGTTGTTGGGTTTTCTGCCGGTGGTGGCACCGACACAACAGCACGTGGCTTTTCGTCTTACATGCACGAGGCGCCTAGCATGAACGGGCTGCCAGCCTATATCGTTAACCTGCCGGGCGCATCTGGCCAAAAAGCTGCCAAAATGGTGCTTGATGAAGACCGTGATGGGCATACCCTTTACATGATCAACATCGGGACCTTCATCGCAGGCGAATTGGCCAAGGGTGATGAGCGGCCTTACCATATCCCAGATGACTTTGTGAATTTGGGCTGCGCGTCACAATTGGTGACATCGCTTCAGGTGCATACATCTAACCCAGCAAAAACCATGCAGGAATTCATCGACAACGCAAAAGCGTCAGGTAAAGAAATCACTTGGGGTACATCTGGTGCGGCGACGATGCATGCAACCATTGGTCACATCTTTTTTGATGCCAACGGTATCCCGCACAAAAAAGTGCCTTTTAAAGGCGGTTCAAAAGCCCGTGCAGCACTGGTATCGCAGTCAGTTGATGCGGTTTTTGGTGGGATAAACACAGTCGTCGGGTTTGAAAAGGATATTCTTCCTTTGGCCACTGCCGGCGAAACCCGTGATCCAATGGCAAAGAATGTGCCGACCTTTAAGGAACAGGGGCTTGACGGTATTGATTTTACCGGTCTGATGTGTCTTTTTGGCGCAAAGGGCATATCTGATGAAGTCAAGGCGGACGTTGGTGCCGCAATCGAGCATGTTACCGGCATTAGCGGCTACCAAAAGTTCATGGCCAAAAACGACATGGCATCTTTCTACACTGATTCTGCAAAAGCTACCGTCGCGCAGGATACAATGTTTAAAGTAATGGGGCCTGTTGTTGCTAACATTCTCGCAAGCAACTAAAACTGCCATTTAAAATTCGGGGACAAGCCCATCTGGGCTTGCCCCCATTTATTTATTCCTGGCGCGCTTGCCAACACTATCTGGAGGCCTGCATGAGCAGTCCAAACCATAAAACCAAAGTAGAATACGGCGCTAGCGCTATTGTTTTGTTGATTGGTATATTTTTTATTTTTCAAGCCTTTACGATTGACGCATCACGCGAAGCCGTAGGGCCACGTACCATGCCATTGGCTTTGGCGGTTTCACTGGTTATTGGCAGCTTGTGGCTGGCATTTCGGGCATTTGCCGGGAACGTTGGCGACATCACCGATGATTACGGTTTTGTCGAAACTGACATCAGCCGCATTCTTACGGTGATTGGCTGCGGCCTGCTGTTTGTTTTTGTATTTTGGGGTTTTGGTTATTTTGCCGCAATCTTTTCGACCTACATTGCCATGCTCTACACATTCGGGGTGCGGCATAAACTGTGGATGATTGGCGGCGCTATAATTTTGGCTTTTGCCTTTCAAGTGACCTTTATGGGGGTCATGATGTTGAATGACCCGCGCGGAGCCATCCTTGATCTGCGGCCACTCACTAACTGGATTACAGGGGCTTAAGTCACAATGATTTTTACCGATATTATAGGTGGCTTTGACACCCTTTTTAACGACCCCTTAGCCATATGGTTTGTCGTTCTAGCCGCCTTTGTTGGCATCATTTTTGGTGCCTTGCCGGGGTTAACAGCGGCGGCGGCTATTGCAATGATGCTACCCATCCTTATTGCCTATAATGATGAAATCGGCGGATTGGCTGGGCTAGCCTTTCTCTATGTCATTGGAAAGTCAGGCAGGTATGGCGGGTCAATTGCCGCTATTTTGTTTAACACCCCGGGCACCGCTGCCTCGGCAGCAACGATGCAAGATGGCTATCCGATGACACAATCTGGTCGTGCCGGCAAAGCCCTTAAAACAGCAACCATTTCATCTGCATTTGGTGATTATTTTGGTGAAATCGTGCTGATTTTTGGCGCTGTGACCGTGGCGGCCTTCACCCGTCAGTTCGGCCCGCCGGAAAATTTTGCAATCTACCTGATGGCATTTGTTGTGATCGGCTCGGTGGTGAATGACAGCGTCATCAAAGGTATTATCTCGACGCTTTTTGGCGCGGTGATAGCGTTGATCGGCGAGGACGTCATTACCGGCCAATTTAAAATGACGATGGGCATTGATGAACTTGAAGCTGGCATGGCGTTGGTGCCATTGCTGATCGGTGTGTTTGTGATATCTGAAGTTATCATTCAGGCAGAAAAAGCGGCAAAAGTGAAAATGATCACCATGGCCGCTGACGCCGTTGAAGACCCGACCGCGCATTATTTTACTTGGACCGAGTTTAAACGCTGCATTCCCCTAATGTTTCGGTCTTCAATTTATGGATCACTAATTGGCATGATGCCGGGCCTAGGGTCATCGGTTGCCTGCTTTGTCGCCTATGGTGAAGAAAAGCGGCGCGCCAAAAACAAAGAAGAATGGGGCACTGGTATTGTTGAAGGCATCGCCGCGCCGGAATCGGCAAATAACGCGGTATCTGGCCCGTCGATGATTCCACTGTTGACACTCGGCATTCCGGGGTCAACGATTGCGGCGGTATTGATCGGCATGTTTTTGGTAAACGGCCTGCAACCGGGACCGACTATATTTGCCAACGAGCCACCATTGTTTATGGGCGGGCATCTTATCAGCCCACGTGAATTTATCTTTGGTGTTTTCGCCGCTGGGCTAGTGGGCATCGCCTGTTATGCTATTATTGGGTATTTTGCGGCATCATTCATTGGCCGGGTGATTTCAATATTGCCAACCCAGTATCTGTATCCGTTTATTTTCATGATCGCACTGGCGGCCAGCTATTCTTCTCGTGCGTCAATTTGGGATGTTGGCTTTGCACTGTTATTTGGGGTTATCGGCTATGGCATGCGGCGCACAAATTTTTCTGCCGCGGCCTTCATCATTGCCTTCGTGCTTACCTCAAGTATGGAAGAGGCCTTTCGTCAATCAATGATTATCTCAGACAGCGGTTTGATGGTGTTTTTGAGTTTTCATTATCAGGACAAGTTTTCTTATGCGCCGATCTTCCTGATGATCGGTGCGGCAGTTGTAATTTTGCGCACAGCGCCATCGTTATTTGGAGCCAAAAAAAGCAAAAGCTAATAGCCACATCGGTACATAAATGGATCTCCGCATAATACTCATTTTCTGTTTCGGTTTGGTGGGCGGCATGCTTGCATTCTGGCTAGGGGTCCCGATGCCCTTTATGCTGGGGGGCATTTTCGGCACCGCCAGTTTCATAATTTTTTATGAAAGAACTGGCCGGCGCATACCTAAATTATCGCGCTGGCTACGCCTCGTCTTTATGTCGATTATTGGCTCTATGATCGGATCACGTTTTTCGCCTGAGCTACTTACCCTATTACCGCAATTCTGGCTTTCCGCGCTTGCCCTGATCCCGTTTATTTTTTTGGCGCATGGCGGCAGCTACCTCATCATGCGCCGGCTTGGCGGATATGGACGGCTTGATGCCTATTTTGCATCGCTGCCGGGCGGCATCGTTGATTCGGTGGCCTTAGCTGAGCAAATGGGCGCAGATTTGAAAATTGTCACAACACAACATTTCATTCGGATAATTTTGGTCGTTGCCTCGGTGCCTGTGCTATTTTTTGTTGTAGAAGGCCACGCTGTAGGGTCAGCTGCGGGCGCCAGCATCGCCGCACCAGACTATGAGATAACTGATATCATCTTGCTGCTTACAATTGCCTTTTCCGGTTTATTTCTGGGGCGGCTAACAAAACTGCCAGCATCGCACATGATGGGCCCCCTTTTCATTGCGCTGGCTTTGTCGGTTTCTGGCACTGTCCAGATTGACACCCCCTTTTGGCTATCACATTTAGCGCAATATGTGGTGGGCACCGCCCTTGGCGCACAATTTTCAGGTGTATCCAGCACGTTGCTCACCAAGGGTCTAAGGTTAGGCCTTATCGTTGGCACCTATATGCTGACCATCGGAGCGGCGCTGGCCCTGTTGCTGGAAAATTTCGTTCCGGCAGGTTTTGGGGCACTTTTTGTCAGCTTTGCCGCTGGCGGGCTAGCCGAGATGAGCTTGATTGCATTGTCGCTAAACTTCAATCCGGTAATCGTTGCCTTACACCATCTTTTCCGTATCTTTCTTACCGTTTCGCTTGGCAGTTATTTCGCCAGACACATTTTTAAGCTAGGCCCAAAATCATGAAAACCTATGGAGCTCTTGCCGAGGCATTTCGTCGTGAACAGGTGACCACATGCTTTGCATTGCTTGGCGATGCGAATATGCATTGGGCGGGCGCTCTGGCGGATCTAGGTGTTGCCTTTATCTATACACGCCATGAACATGCTGCAGTTGCGGGCGCTGCCGCCTATGCACGCGCATCTGGTAAAGTTGGCTGCGCCAGCGTGACATGCGGGCCGGGGCTAACCCAAATTTTGACAATTTTGCCAATCGCGGTGCGGGCCAGAATTCCTCTGGTAATTTTTGCTGGTGAGGCGCCGCTTCATAAAGCCTGGTATAACCAAGGCATTGATCAAGCCCCCTTCGTGGCCGCCTGCGGCGCACAGTACCGGGCCCTTCATGACCCAAAAAATATGTTGGCACAAATCCGTGACGCTTTTGCCGACGCCAAAAATACGCGCATGCCAATCGTCATTGGCGTACCCTTTGATTTGCAAAAACAGCCATGGACAGAGCCCAGCACGCCGGCGCCTGCTGATCAATGCCGCCAGCCCATCATGCCGGCCGAGATTGACCAAAATGCAATTTTGAGAGCCGCTGACTGGGTTGCGCATGCAGAGCGCCCCATTGTGCTGGCTGGCCTTGGCGCGGTTGCCGCAGATGCAAAGGCCGCTTGCGTGACGCTTGCAGAACATTGCGGCGCGCTTCTTGCCACCACATTGCCAGCGAAAGGGTTTTTTCATGACCAGCCTTATTGTCTTGGGGTGGCAGGCGGTTATGCCACCCTGCGCGCCAAGGCGATTTTTGCGCAATCGGATTTAGTTATTGGTATTGGCACCAGGTTAGCCGCGCACGCCTTTGATGGCGGTTGCCTGACGCCGCATGCGCGTGTTATCCATATCGATAGTGACCCACAGGAATTTGTACAAGGCCGCAAAGCAGCCGATCTTTTGATACAGTCTGATGCAAAGCAAGGCGCGGCGGCTGTCACTGCCGCGCTTGTCAAACAGGTTAAGTGGCGCACACCAGAAATGCTGGCAACTGCCGAAGCAGCACTTGAGCTGCCCAACGACCAAGACACACCGGACGGTGCGCTGCACCCGATGGCTGTGATCAGGCGATTGGCAGATGTACTGCCCCCGACATGCCATATCGTGAATACCTCTGGCCATTGCGCTTACTATAGCGCGCAGATGAATAAGCATCCGCAGGACCATTTCACCGTCATTCGCGATTTTGGGGCGATTGGCAATGGCACTTCATTTGCACTTGGGCTGGCTGCCGCCTATCCTGACCGGCCAATTGTTTTAATAGATGGTGATGGATCGATGCTCATGCATATCCAAGAGCTAGAAACAATGAAACGGCATGGTTTGAACATTCTGACGATTGTTTTGAATGACGGCGCTTATGGATCTGAAGTCCATAAATTGCGCGCCGATGCGGTGTCACTTGACGGGTCGGTTTTTGGTCGGCCAGATTTCGCCGCTATTGGGCGCGGTTTTGGGCTTGCGGCAGAAACATTTACCCAGCTTGACGCCGTTGCAGACAGCTTTCATAACTTCATGTCGACACCCGGTCCGGCGATTTGGGATATACATATCTCTGATCAAATTGCATCGCCGCAGATTCTGTCGGCGCACGCCGCCTCAACAACGGCAACAAGTCGCGATAAATAATTCATATTTCCCTAAAGGCCGCCCCTAATCAGACGTAACAGGAGTACAAGATTATGCCCGCTAGCACAGACTTCACCCTTTCCACCGATAAAGTCCGGGCGCACCTAAATGGTGCTGTGGGACATATTGTTTTTAACAATCCAGAACGCCATAACGCGGTATCGCTCGAAATGTGGGACGCGGTTGAAGAGGCGCTGTCGTTGTTTATAAAAAATGATGATGCCCGCGCGGTGGTTCTATCAGGCGCTGGCGGCAAGGCCTTTGTTTCAGGGGCTGATATTTCAAAATTTGAAAAGGAACGCGGCTCAAAAGACGCCACCGCGCATTATAATGCGCGCGTTAAGGTTGTTTATGAAACAATCGAAAACTACCCAAAACCGACTATCGCGATGATTGATGGATACTGCATTGGCGGTGGTTTGAACTTGGCGGTTTGCACAGATATTCGTATCGCATCGGCAAAATCGCAATTTGCAATGCCGGCGGCAAAGCTCGCTTTGGGCTATCCTTTTGATGCCATCAGGCGGCTTATTAATGCGGTTGGTCTTGCCGCTGCAAAGCAGATGATGTTCACCGCCACCCGCATTGACGCCGACAACGCTTTGCGCTTGGGTTTAGTACAAGAGGTGGTGCCTGAAGACGCCTTGGCATCCCGCGCCGATGAAATTGCCGGTATGATTGCCGATAATGCCCCGCTGACCGTAAAGACCATGAAATTTATTTCCACTCAGGTGATGAAAGCAGCGCCATCTGACGCCGACCGCAAGCGCTGTGATGACATGGTATTGGCTTGCTTTGCCTCTGATGACTATGTCGAAGGCCGCAAGGCATTTATGGAAAAACGCAAACCGAATTTTACCGGCAAATAGCATCAAAACGGTAAAAGGGGTTTTGCAAATCGTTGCCATTAGCCCAAACCGATTGCGGCAACGCGATTGTGACAAGACCGCGTGTGACAAGACCGTATGTGAGGATCAAAAATGTCATCAAAAAAAACTGCATTAATCATTTCTGCACATGCGGCTGATTTTGTGTGGCGGTGCGGCGGTGCCATCGCGCTGCATCAAAAACGTGGCTATGATGTTACCATAGCTTGTTTGTCGTATGGCGAGCGCGGCGAAAGCGCCAAGCTATGGAAACAAGGCAAGTCGCTTGATGCGGTCAAAGCGATCCGGCGCCGCGAAGCCGAAAATGCTGCCAAGGCCTTAAACGCCCATGATATTCAGTTTTTTGATCTTGGCGATTATCCGCTGGTCGTTGATCAACAGGCAAAATTTCGGCTGGTTGATTTGATGCGGTCAGTCAATCCAAATTTTATGATCAGCCATTCCCAATATGACCCCTATAATACCGACCATATGCACGCCACCGCCGTCGCTATTGAATGCCGAATGATCGCCCAAGCTTGGGGCCACAACCCCGGCGAGGCAGTTCTTGGCGCCCCGCAACTTTATCTTTTTGAACCGCATCAAACCGAACAAATGGGCTGGAAACCAGATGTGTTTTTGGACATCAGCGAGGTATGGGAGCAAAAGCGGGCCGCAATCGAGTTTATGGAAGGCCAGCAGCACCTTTGGGATTTTTACACCAATGTTGCAGAAAATCGCGGCAATCACTTCCGGCGCAATTCTGGCGGCCAATCGGGGGGGCGCGATGCCCGCTATGCAGAGGGCTTTCAGTCGGTTTATCCACGCACTGTTGATGAACTATAAAAAGGGGCGCCCAGCACGTGACAAAGCCCAAAAAACCCATGCCTAGCCATGCCGGGATACCAGCCATGTGGATGCGTGGCGGCAGCTCCAAGGCTATCTATCTTTTGAAAAGCGACCTGCCAGATGACCTGCTGGCCCGCGACCAATTATTGCTTGATATTATGGGCTCACCCGATGCCCGGCAAATTGACGGTATTGGTGGTGGCGACCCATTAACATCAAAGGTGGCTATTGTGTCGGCATCCACCAACCCGAATGCCGATATTGACTATCTTTTTTTGCAGATATTTGTTGATCGAGCCGAAGTTAGCGCCAATCAGGGTTGTGGAAACATTTTGGCGGGTGTCGGCCCTTTTGCGATTGAACGGGGGCTGGTGGCGCCGCATGAGGGGTTCACCCCGGTACGCATTCATATGGTCAATAGCGGCAATATTGCCGAGGCGCATGTCAGTACACCGCAACAGCGTGTTACCTATTATGGCAACACCGCGATTGATGGGGTGCCTGGCACTGCTGCGGCGATCCAGCTATTTTTTGATGATGTTGCCGGGTCTATTTGTGGCGCTTTGCTGCCTACTGGCAATGCCCGTGATATGATCGACGGCATTGCCTGCACGCTGATCGATAATGGCATGCCGTGCGTGCTTTTGCGCGCAGCTGATTTTGGCCTGACCGGGTGCGAAAGCCGTGATGAATTAGAGTCTCATGAGACCGTTAAAAAGGCGCTTGAGAGCCTGCGGCTGCAGGCTGGCAGGATAATGGGGCTTAATGATGTGACGTCTAAGCCAGTGCCCAAAATGACTTTATTGTCGCCGCCGCAGGCCGGGGGGGTGATCAAAACCCAATCCTTTATTCCGCGCCGCGCACACGCTTCTATTGGGGTGTTTGCGGCGGTGAGCGTCGCCACCGCATGCCGCATAGCCGGCAGTGTTGCGGCGCCTTTGGCCCGTATCCCGCAGCACAACACTTATCAGATCGAACACCCAAGTGGTGCCATTGCGGTTTTGATAGATGCCGATGCGGCCGGCGACATAAGGCGCACCGGGGTGGTGCGCACCGCGCGCAAATTAATGGACGGGGTGGTTTTTGCCTAAACCCGGCCAGCGCGGCCAAGGCCGCTTGAAAACCTTAAACATAACGGGATGAAGGTGACCTCCATCCCGTTTTACCAGATAGAAAAAGCTTATTTCAAAGCGTCTACATTAATGCCGATAGTCATTGCACCAAGACGGAAGCCATTGTCGCGCGCAACTGTCAGGCTGGCTTGTGAAACATTGACGCCGCCATCTTCTTCAACACCATCAATCAACACCGCCTTTGAACCGACAAGATAAGTCTTCTGCCATTTGGCTTCATCACCCTGCATCAGATCGCCGGTGCCATTGGTCTGGCCAACATTCAGCCCGACATTGTCCATCACAAAAATTTCAGTGATAACGCCGCCGCTGGCAGCCTTCACACCGCGCAGCCATGCAGAAAGTTCGTTGCCCATGATAGACGAAATAAGGCTGCCGCCACCCAGTGCGCGCTCTTTACGCCATCTTTGATCAAGGCGGTCAATTTCAGATTCGGTAATGCCAAGATGATCAATATTTTGCTGGGCTATCGCATCGATCAATTCGCTAGAACCGCTCCACTTGCTGACTTCATTGTCCAAATACGCCTGCACTTTGCCTTGATGGCCATCTGCCAAGGCTGAGGTAGCCAGAACGGTCGCTGATAACACTAATGGTAATAATATCTTTTTCACTTTTTCCTCCAGTAATATTATGTTTATTTTGATTTGCAGTATATGGTATGTGGTATACCAAGAGTATATGATATTACGAATCCGCTGTGGTTCCTAATGTTTTCTGTCAATCGGTATAAAGCCGATGACCGGCGGTAGTATTCCGCGCCAAACTCTGTATAAGAACCCCTTTACATTTTAATGACAGCACGAGATTATTTTGCCCTCATCCATTGCCGCGAAACTGAGCCGCTTTTTGATGGGCGGGTCATATAACGACGACACCCGCCCCCCACTGAATTACCGTCAAATCAATACTGACGTTCTGTCCGGTCTGACCGTTTCATTGGCGCTGGTGCCAGAGGCGGTTGCCTTTGCTTTTGTTGCTGGGGTGGCGCCGCTTGTGGGGCTTTATGCGGCCTTTTTGGTTGGCTTAATCACCGCCATTTTTGGCGGTCGGCCGGGGATGATTTCAGGGGCAACCGGCGCTTTGGCGGTGGTGATGGTGGCGCTGGTTGCAGAACATGGCGTGTCCTATTTGTTTGCCACGGTCATTTTGATGGGTGCATTGCAATTGCTGGCCGGGTTTTTGCGCTGGGGTAAATTTATCCGCATGGTGCCGCATCCGGTGATGTTGGGGTTTGTCAATGGGCTGGCGATTGTTATCGGCCTTGCGCAAATAGAGCAATTTAAAATCACTGGTGCCAATGGCGATAAAGTCTGGTTGAGCGGGGATGCTTTGTTTCTGACGCTGGCCTTAGTGGTGGGCACAATGGTGCTGATTTGGGCAACGCCACGCCTTACCCGATTAGTGCCAGCCCCGCTGGTGGCTATTGGCACAATCACCGCCGTGGTCATTGGGTTTGACCTTGATGTGCAACGCGTTGGCGATATGGCCAGCCTGTCTGGCGGGCTGCCCAGTTTCGCAGTGCCAGCGGTGCCTCTGAACTTGAAAACACTTGGCATTATCTTTCCCTATGCAGTGATTTTGGCCGCCATTGGCCTGATTGAAAGTTTACTCACTTTGAATCTTGTTGGCGATATGACAAAGCAAAAGGGCGGCGCATCACAGGAATGCCTGGCCCAAGGTGCTGCCAACCTGGCTACCGGGTTTCTTGGCGGCATGGGTGGCTGTGCGATGATCGGCCAATCGATGATTAATGTAAAATCTGGTGGCCGCTCGCGCATTGCCGGCATTACCGCGGCGTTATTCCTATTATGCTTTATTCTGTTTGCCGGCCGTTTTATTGAACTCATTCCGATCGCCGCCTTGACTGGCGTTATGTTTATGGTGGTCATTGGGACATTTGCGTGGAACTCGCTCAAAAGCCTGCTGATTGTGCCGCGGGCTGATGCGCTGGTGGTTATTGTGGTGACCTGTGTGACGGTGGTGGAGGATCTTGCGGTCGCCGTTGTTGTCGGGGTGATTATGTCGGCATTGGTCTATGCATGGAACGCTGCCAAACGTATTGACGCATCACGCCGACCGTCGGTGCGCGAGGCGGGGGCGCTGGTTTATGACATTCAAGGGCCATTATTTTTTGGATCAGTAACCGGCTTTCAAAATCTATTCAATGTCGAAAATGACCCAAAAAAAATCATAATCGACTTTGCAAATTCACGTGTTGTCGACCAGTCTGCTTTGCAAGCCATTGAAGATATCGCCGCAAAATATCAGGCGGTTGGTAAAGATGTTATGCTGCGCCATCTCAGCCGTGATTGTCACAAATTACTGTCCAAATCAGGTCAGCTAATCGTTGATAGCGATGATGACCCGGATTATGGCATTGCCGTCGACTACAGCGTCAAGGTCGGGGTGTTTGACACGAATCATTAGGGCCAGCTTGCCCAACGCCCCCTGCGGCGTCAGTAGATTTCATCGGCGGCGTACCGCAATATTTTTGGTTTGTACATAATTCCACAAAGCTTCGCGGCCCTTTTCACGGCCATAACCAGACTTACCGTAACCACCAAACGGCGTTTCAACACCACCGGCATACCATTCATTCACAAACACTTGTCCGGCGTGTATTTTGGCAGCGGCAGTTGTTGCCCTGTCCAGATCGCGCGTAAACACCCCGGCAACCAGCCCATAGTCAGTACCATTGGCGATGGCGATGGCGTCATCATCATTGTTAAAACTTATGACGCTCAAAACCGGACCAAACACTTCTTCGGTGGCGATGCTATTATCGGCATCACACGCGATCACGGTCGGTTCCAAGAATGCGCCTTTACGGTTGGCGATGGCCACCGGTGATTAGTTGGCCACCATCAGCAACTGCGCGCACCACCATCGATTCGGCGCGGTCGCGTTGCGGCAGCGATACCATCGTGCCCATATTTGGCCCAAAGTCAGCAAAATTGATACCGTCATCAAGCTGCAGTGACTTTGCCACTTTTTCTGCACGTGCCAGCAGTTCAGCATGGCGTGATTTATGCACAATCACCCGTGACATGGCCGAACAAACTTGCCCGGCATTAAAAAATATACCCCAGCGCAGATCAGTTTCAAATGCGTCCAAATCGGCATCTTCATGCACAATGGCGGCTGATTTGCCCCCAAGTTCAAGAATACATGGCACAATATTTTTGGCCGCCGCAGACGCAATCGCAATTCCGGTTGGCACCGAACCGGTAAAAACAATTTGGTTGACCTGTGGATGCGCCGCCAGCGCCGCACCGGCCTCATCACCACGCCCGCAAAGAATATTTACCGCCCCTTTTGGCAGGCCAACAGCCTCGGCAGCAGTAGCAAACCATGCATTGGTTAACGGTGTTAATTCTGGGGTTTTGGTAACAACACTATTGCCGGTGGCAAGTGCCGCTGACAGGGAACGGGCGGTCATTTCAACCGGATAATTCCACGGAATGATGTGCGCCGACACCCCGTAAGGTTCATGCACCGGAAAATCGAGGTAATCTTGACCCAGTGGGATTGAGCGTCCCTCAACTGTCTCAGCCTGATTGCCATAATATTCAAAATAACGCGCCGCCCCTTCAATCTCTATGCAGCTTTCCCATAGCGGCTTGCCTTGTTCATATGTGAGCACCGGCGCAATCTGATCAATATGATCGCGCAAATAACGCCCCATCCTGCGGGCATTTGTGCAAATCCGACGCGACCAGAAACGGCATCTTATTCACGCGCACTATGCTAAAAACAGCCCGTCAAAATCCGCATAGCTTAGACTGCAAAACTAGCGTGCAGGTGCAGGCGCAACACAGTTCTTGACCAACTTTCTTCAATTCCGCATTATATTTAAATAAGTTGTCACTGTTCAGGCGACAGTGGTGATTAGGACGCGTTAAGCGGTCGCAGCAACCGGGCGACATAATGGTCGGATAAAACATTGTGGTTCCAGCGACAAAAGTCCTAAATAAAGGGGGATAAGATGTGTGAAATTTTTGCTGGCCAGCCTCGTGAAAATTATGAGCCAATTACGCGCAATATCAGGCTCAATGGACAGAGTACGTCGATTCGTCTTGAAAGGTCTTTTTGGCATATCATCGATGCGATTGCGTCTGAAGAAGGCGTCACAACACCCTGTTTTTTGTCGTCGCTACAGTCAGAAGTGCTTTTATTACACGGTGAGGTGAAGAATTTTACCTCGCTTTTGCGCTGCGCTTGCATCAAAAAAATCGTTTCAGAACAAGAAAATTCCTTGCCCTTTTTGGCTGATGCGCAGCGCAGTCGCGATGTAGATTGTCAAAAAATCCGATAAAACCATATTGTAGTAAGAAATTACTACCACTGCCAAATCCCAACGACCTAACCTGAATGTAGCGGCACAGATCGCTTGTGAGTAATAGGGGGAGGAAAGATTGGCAAAAGCTATTCACTCAATGATACGTGTTCTTGATGAGAGCAAGTCGGTGTCTTTTTATGAAAAGGCATTCGGTTTAGCCGTTGAGGACCGCCTAGACTTTGACAGTTTCACCCTTGTCTATATGCGAAATGACGAGGTTGATTTTGAACTTGAGCTAACCATCAATAAAGGGCGTGAGGACGCTTACAATCTTGGTGATGGATATGGTCACATGGCCGTTTGTGTCGATAATCTTGATGATGAGCACAGTCGTTTTGAAGCCTTAGGCTTTAATCCAAGAAAAATTGTAGCATTTGAGCGTGACGGATCGTTACTCGCTCGGTTTTTCTTTGTGCAAGATCCAGATGGATATGAAATCGAAGTGTTACAAAAACACGGCCGCTTCAAATAAGAAATAAAAGTTAAAAGGAGGAAAAAATGAGTTACTTGAAATCGCTAACGCGCCGGGATTTGCTTAAAACAAGCATCGCAGCCGGATCACTTTTCATTGTTGGTGGTGGGTTTGTAGCAGCACCCAACGCTGCCTGGGCGCTAGAAGTCACACATCTAAAGCCAAGCACCATGGCCACACTCATTCAGATGGCACGCGACGTATACCCACATGATCATATTGGGGACGAGTTCTATGCCGCCGCAATGAAAGGCTATGACTCAGCAGACGCCAAAGGCCCGGTTGAAGACGGCATTGCCGATCTTGACGCGGCGGCTGTGGGTCGCGGCTATAAAAGCTATCTCGATATAGGCTGGGAACGCGATCGCGTCGACATACTGCGCACAATGGAATCCAGTCCATTTTTCCAGAAAATCCGGGGCGGGCTGATCACTGGCCTTTACAACCAAAAAGACGTCTGGGCGTTGTTTGGTTATGAGGGTGAGAGCTTCAGCAAGGGCGGTTACATTGACCGCGGCTTCAACGATATAAAATGGGTTTAGGGGGAATTTATCATGTCTGTATCTTTCGATTTAAAAGACGATAACGTGGTCGTTATTATCGGCACCGGTGCCGGTGGTGGCGTGTTAGCAAATGAACTAGCACAAAAGGGCGTAAAAGTTGTCGCGCTAGAAGCTGGGGGGCGCCATGGCCCAGAAGATTTTGTGAATGATGAATGGGCAAGTTTTGGCCAAATTTCGTGGCTGGATAGCCGTACAACATCTGGCAGTTGGCGCGTAGCTAATGATTTTTCAGGGTTGCCGGCATGGCTTGTCAAAGGTGTTGGCGGGTCAACCATCCACTGGGCAGGCGCATCGTTGCGGTTCCAAGAACATGAATGGAAAACGCGAACAATCTATGGAAATGTGCAAGGTGCTAATTTGCTGGATTGGCCAATTGATGGCAAGGAAATGGCCCCCTATTACAGCCGCGCTGAAGACAAGCTGCACGTTACACGCACCGGAGGGCGCGCCGGACTGCCCGGCAATAACAACTATAAAGTCTTTGAGGCCGGGGCAAAAAAACTCGGATATAAAGAGGTTCATACTGGCCGGATGGCGATTAACTCAAAGGATTATGATGATTTTGTGGCTTGCCAGCAAACCGGCTTTTGTTTTCAGGGCTGCAAATGGGGCGCAAAATGGTCATCAGGGTATGTTGACATCCCCTTGGGCGAAGCCACCGGTAATCTAGAGGTTCGCTCGAATGCGCAGGCCTTGAAAATTGAGCACGACAAAACCGGCAAAGTCACCGGCGTTCTTTATGCTGACGGCGATGGCAAACAACATTTGCAAAAAGCGCGGGTCGTTTGTGTTGCTGGCAACTCTATTGAAAGCCCACGGCTGTTGCTGAATTCGGCATCAAGCATGTTTCCTGACGGGTTGGCAAATTCATCTGGCCAAGTTGGCAGAAACTACATGCGCCACATGACCGGTTCGGTTTATGCCACTTTTGATAAGCCCGTGAAAATGTGGCGTGGCACCACCATGGCCGGCATTATTTCAGACGAAGCCCGTCATGATCCGTCACGCGGCTTTGTCGGCGGCTATGAAATGGAAACATTGTCATTGGGGATTCCCTTCATGGCAGCGTTTTTGGATCCTGGCGCGTGGGGCCGCGAGTTCACCTCGGCGCTTGATCAATATGAGAATATGGCCGGTATGTGGCTTGTTGGCGAGGATATGCCGCAAGAAACCAACCGCATCACGCTTAATCATGATGTCAAAGATCAATTCGGTTTGCCATCACCGAATGTGCATTTCGACGATCACCCAAATGACATCGCAATGCGGAACCATGCCTATAAGCAAGGTGCGGCAATCTATGAAGCCGTTGGCGCGGTGCGGACATTCCCAACCCCGCCATATCCCTCGACCCATAACCTTGGCACAAACCGGATGTCAGCAAAGCCGCGCGATGGTGTGGTGAATAAATGGGGCCAAACACATGATGTGAAGAATTTGTTTGTTTCTGATGGCAGCCAGTTCACCACTGGTGCCGCAGAAAACCCAACACTTACGATTGTTGCCCTTGCCATCCGTCAAGCTGAACGCATCGCCAGTGAAATGGGCAAAGGCAACATTTAATTCTGGTCGTTCAGAAAAATTTTAAAAGGCACTGCGCAACATGTAGTGCCTTTTTTTATGGCATGATGGCAGTGCCCGTAATTCTCAAAGCCACCGCAAGCACCATTGATAACATGTATATTGCCTTTATTAGTCGGGGGTGGTTAAGATCGCGCGCGGCACTTCATGATCGACAGGATAAGGGCTTTGTTTTGCCCACATCGCACCTGCCGTTTTGCCGGCTCATTGGAGAATAAAATGACCCCGGATTTGATCATCATTAATGGTCGTCTCATTACCTTTGATAATCATAACCCAGCCGCCTCAGCGCTTGCCATTCATGGTGGACGGATTGCCGCTATTGGTGAAACCAGCAATATCCGCAATATGGCAGGCCCAAACACCCGCATCATTGATGCCGGAGAAAACACTGTTCTACCGGGGTTTATTGACAGTCATGTGCATCTTTTTGGCGGGTCGGTTGAGCTGGATTATCTGAACCTTTATGGTGTTTACGGGCTTGATGCGCTGACCGCCAAAGTACAGGCCTGGTCAAAGACCTACCCTGATGATCCTATCATTTTTGCGATTCAGGCTGATTACAACATTATTGCACCGGACCACCACACCAGCAGGCATGATTTGGACAAAGCCATTCCTGATCGTGCCTTTGCGATGTTCGCCGCCGATCATCATACTATATGGGCGAACACCAAAGCGCTGGAAGCGGCAGGCCTTCTAAATGGCGGTGTGGTCGATAAAGGCGCAGAAATCGTCATGGCCAGCGATGGTACTGCCAGCGGTGAATTACGTGAACCGGCGGCATACGCGCCTATGCTGCGACTAACCCGCTATGGGGGGCGGGATTTAATCGGGTTGGTCACAGGTCGCGATCCTGAGCCGGCCGCAACTGCCGCCGAACGCATATTAGATGCCGATGCGATTGCGCGCGGTTTTAAACATTGCGCCAGTCACGGCATCACCAGCCTGCATAATATGGACGGCAATACTTATACTCTTGAATTGCTGAAGGCGCTGGAGGCCAGAGGCGACTTATTGTGCCGGACAGAAATCCCGTTTCATTTCAAAAACTGTGACACCATAGATCGCTTTGCCGAGGCCGAGATGATGCGGCAGGCTTTTACGGGTGATATGGTTTGGTGTAATCGGGTAAAAATGTTTGTGGACGGTGTGGTGGAAAGCTCTACGGCGCTGATGCTCGAAAAATATCCCGGCCTTGATACCTTTGGTGATGCGGTATTTGATGAAAATTTGTTCCGGCAGGCCTGTGTTGAAGCTGACCGGCGCGGCTTTCAAATATCGGTGCATGCAATTGGTGATCTGGCGATCCGCCAAACCCTTGATGCGTATGAACTGGCGCGGAAAACCAATGGTATACGCGACAGCCGGCATCGTGTTGAACATATTGAGGTGCTTCACCCCGATGATCTGCCGCGCTTTAAAGAACTAGGCGTGGTGGCATCAATTCAACCAGGGCACGCGCCGTTTGGTGTCTATTTTGCGTCTGAAGCGGTTAACCGGATGTTGCATCCACAGCAGATACCAACCGCCTTTGCCTGGCAGGATATTCGTAACAGTGGCGCGCCTGTGATTTTTTCCACCGATTGGCCGGTGATCCCTATTGATGTGATGCCGAATGTCAAATCAGCAGTCGCCCCAAAAGCCATGCCAGCACCGTGGCGAGATCAACGCCAAACGCTATACAATACGCTGGAAAGCTACACCGTCATGAACGCATGGGTTGAGTTTAACGAGGACCGCAAAGGCAAATTGAGACAAGGGATGATGGCCGATATCGCCGTGATGTCGCATAACCTAGAAACCATGAACCCGGATGAGCTGGATCAGGCGCGGGCACAAACAACCATCTGCGATGGCCGCGTCACTTATCAAGCATGATGGCTCTAGAGATTTACTATTTTTTCGGGGCCAGCATAAACCCCCATGAAAAACACTTGCTTACGAAATAGTGTTGAAAAAAACAATTTAAGCGATTGCGCCTAACCGGGTTTATGGCCTTTACTATTTCTACGGCTAATTTGAAAACAAAGTGCCATATAAAATGATGTCGTTTGCGCTGGCGGTTTTGCTGCTGACCATCACGCCCGGCCCGGCTGTTTTGACCTTGGCAGGTGTGGGGTCAGCGTTTGGGTGGCGGCAGGGATTGCTGTTTTTGTCAGGCCTGTTTATCGGTGTGCATCTGGTTTGTTTTGCTGTCATATCAGGGCTTGCGGCGTTGGTTATGGCCGACCCGGTTGTCCGAACAGTTCTTTTGCTGGCATCGTCGGCCTATCTTGGGTATCTGGCCTTGCGGATTGCTCTTGCTGGCACAAAAATCGGCTTTATCCATATGGCTGCGCCGGGTTTTGTGACTGGAGTCACTCTACAGCTTATCAACCCAAAAGCTTATGCAGTGAACACCATGCTCTTCAGTAGCTTTGCGTTTTACCCGGAAAGTTTTGCTATGGAGACAACGCTGAAATTGATCATCAATAATTCGATGTGGATACCAATACATGTGCTGTGGCTGTATGCCGGTGTGAAGGTAAGCCAGTTAAATTTGCCCACCCACACCCATAGGGTGATAAACCTAATTATGGCTGGATGCCTGCTCGCGGTTGTTGGCTTATCTGTGTGGTCAATATATTGAGAAATATATCAACAGGCACATATTGTGCATCAGGTCTTGCGTCAGTCAAAAATCTTCGGGTAATGGCATAGGCCTAAATATGCTTATCGTTATCAATAACGGGACAATGTGCTGTTATAGGCGTTTTACCTAAACCCAAGATGACGATGATTAGGTGGCGCATCGTTTTTTCATTGCATAAACCCGGCTTTTGGCAGATATGAGGTCCTACACATAGTTAGGCCGTGTTCCGGTTATTTATGACAGAGGTTAAGGGCAATGGACGCAGAGGCAGTAACCCTTGGATGGGAAGAATGGGTTAGTCTTCCCAGGCTAAATTTACCAGCCATTCAAGCAAAAGTAGACACCGGCGCCAAAACATCTGCCCTGCACGCCACTGACATTCAGCTCATCGAGCAAAGCAATAAGACTTTTGCTAAATTCACTGTTCATCCGGTGCCAAGTCGCCTTGAAGTGAAGGTTGAATGTATGGCACCTGTGATTGATCAGCGTGTTGTGATTAGCTCTAATGGTGAGCAAGAACGCCGTTATGTCATAGAAACTGACTTAGAGATTGGCAAGGTTCGGTGGAAGGTGGAAATAACGCTTGCCAATCGGGACCAGCTTGCCTACCGCATGCTGATTGGTCGCCAGGCGCTGCGTACCGGCGTTATTATTGATCCGTCAAAGAGCTATTGTCAGGGCAAGCGATCATACAATGACTATTTTCAAAAACCAGTATCAACGCAACGTAAAGCCGCGCTGAATATTGCTATTCTAAGCCGTGAACCCAACAGTTATTCAAGCCGTAAGCTGTTAAGCGCTGGGCGGGCGCGTGGCCATAGAGTTGAAATCATCGACACGACACGTTGTTATATGGTGATTAATGCCGAGATGCCCGAAGTGCATTATGATGGCAGGAAGTTGGATAAATTTGACGCCATCATTCCGCGTATTGGCAGCAGTATTACTGAATATGGTACCGCCGTTATTCGCCAGTTTGAAACGCTTGGCGCATTTTGTGTTAACGGGTCTAGCGGCATAGAGGCATCACGTAACAAGCTTCATGCCCATCAGATGCTTGCCAAAAACGGCGTTAGCATGCCGCGCACGGCCTTTGCCAGTTCGCCAAAAGATACCATGAACCTGATCACTCTTGCTGGCAATGCACCGTTAATTGTAAAGCTCTTAGAAAGCACGCAAGGGCGAGGTGTGGTTTTGGTGGAAACGCGCAAGGCGGCAGAATCCGTGGTGTCTGCCTTTCGCGGGCTTAAAGCAAATTTTTTGGTGCAGAATTTTATTGCTGAGGCCGGCGGACAAGACATTCGTTGTTTGGTCATTGGCAACAAAGTTGTGGGCAGCATGGCACGGCGTGCACAAAAGGGCGAATTTCGCTCCAACCTGCATCTAGGCGGGGTTGCTGAAAGAATTAAAATCACCCCGCAGGAACGTGCCTTAGCGGTGCGGGCAGCCAAAACCTTTGGGTTAAAGTTTTCGGGGGTTGATATGCTAAGAGCGAGTGACGGGCCAAAAGTGCTGGAAGTCAATTCATCTCCTGGTTTACAGGGCATCGAATTTGCGACAGGCAAGAATATCGCTGACTTGCTGTTTTTCGAAATTGAACGGCAGCTAGGCTTCGCCGCAAACTAGCCTTAACCAATGGCTATACATAGCTTGGTTAGGCCTATGCCTGCCAGCGAAGTCTACTTGTGTTGAAATGGAATTCACAAAAGGAACAGAGAAGCACAGTGACTGTGTTTTGAAACTTTTAGGCTGACTAGAGCATTAAAACCCACCCTTTGGAACATGATAAATATGTGCTTAAAATGATAGATAATCAGACCAAATAATTTGTCACTTGTTTTATTTTGTTTTAATTTTGATATTTAAATGGCAGAAAATATAAATTGGCGTCAATGTTGTTATATTAAGCATGAGAAAAAAAGTGTTTAGATGAATAGGCTTGTTTGGGTTTTTATTTTTACATCCATTTTGTCAACATTTACTGTACTTAAATCCAATGCCTCAGAAGATGCATTTAATATCAGCGAATTTTACGGACAAACTAATGCTTCTCAGCGCATGTTGTTGAAGATGGGTGAAAATGAAGAGCCTGTTCCCGTTGTTATTCTAACAATAGTTGCCGTTCACTACAGACTAATGCAGATATTTGATGACGATGTTTGCGTTACTGTTGCAAACCCTATAGTTAGTTTTACAGCATCATATACCTGCCGTAGCGGAGCAGAGATGAAAGTGAATTTCAATTGTACTAGAAGCGGTTGTTACATGCAGGGTCGACATTCGCAAAAGGGCAAATGGAAAAATGTTTACCAACCCAGCATCAATCACAAACTATCTCTTGAGAAGATTTTGGAGTTCGCCGGAACTGAAGGTAGCGCAGAACAAAAAGACTCCTCTAGGCAAGATATTCAAAAAACCCAACCAAAGGTGGGTGGTGTTTCCAAGCTAGACAAAGCAAAATCTACCTGTGCTGAGATTGGCTTCACTGCTGGTACAGAAGACTACGGTAAGTGTGTATTGAAGATGATGGATAATTAGACTTTAAACTGGTTTGCACTTCTACATCCTTATCTGTGTATGTCCACATCAACAATATCACCATAAATGGGTATGGGTCGTGCCTATGGGATAGGTAAGTGTATTGATAGTAAGATTGTTAATTCACTTCAGGTGAACATCTAGGTGCCTATTCATTGGAAGATATAAATACACCTAAATGTCTATT
>Ga0181601_10000386_pt1 | contig 35488 bp, 35 predicted proteins | sample 041ome_8_FD_133020 | JGI IMG/M metagenome (GOLD analysis project Ga0181601, IMG submission 133020) | Coastal salt marsh microbial communities from the Groves Creek Marsh, Skidaway Island, Georgia - 041407BS metaG (megahit assembly) | ecosystem: Environmental > Aquatic > Marine > Intertidal zone... | reverse complement strand
CTATTCGACCTTGAAGTAATAAATTTTGGTCTTTTATCTCAGCAATTTTTCCTTGAAGACCTTTATTTTCTATCTCTGAAGAGCTTAAAGTTTCAAGAAGTGATTGAATTCTAGTCTGAGAGTCTGATAACTTACCTACGAGTTCTTCATTCTTACCGCCTAATTTTGTAAGCGTATTTTTAAGATTTTCTTGTTCTTGATTTAGTTGATTTAACTCCCCTCTTAGAACTTCTTTTTCTTCAAGTGACAAAGAAAGTTCCTGGGTTAATTGAGCAATCATTTGATTTAATTTTCCGATGTCAAGAGCTTGCTCCTCAATTAAAGTATCGAGAGTAATAATAGCATCTTCCTTTTGATCAATGATCGCTTCCTGTAAGGAAATTTCTTGGTCTTTTGAAGTTAATAAATTTTGTTTATCTACAATCTCAGATTGTTTTAGCTTAATCTCTTCATCTAAAATAACTAGTTCATTATCTAACTGATTAATTAACTCTTGTCTTTCAATTAAAGTAATTTCTTTATCTGTTAATGTGCTGTCTTGTTCAACAATAGTTTCATCTTGTATTTCAATAGTCTTTTCTAAATTTTGAATTTGTTCATTTTTACCAACGACTAAATCTCCTAGGTAGACTTGAGAAACAGTAAAGAGAAGGACAATAAAGATAATAACCATCAATGTAGATGCTAAAACATCCACAAATCCTGGCCAAATTAGACTGGTGTCATCATTATTTTGAGATTTAGTATAGTAGCTCACTTGTTTTCAAGATTTTTAATACTCTTGCCAACTGTTTTGAGCTCAGAAACTATTTCTTTTTTTAGATCTTTATTAGAATTATTCAAATTATCATTAATCTTATTTATTCCATCAACCAATTCTTCTAATTTAGAGTTTAATACTTGTGTTACATTTGTTGAGTCAGCTTTTAATTTAGTACTTGAACGGTAATATAACCTGATTTGATTTTCACAAAACTCAAAGTAATTTTGTTTTACACCCCTAGTAATAATCTCATAAAGCCCTAAAATTAAAGAAGTGACTAACCCAAAAAGAGAAGAGCTAAAAGCTATTGTCATACCAGACAAAGGTGATTTTAAACCATCACGAAGAGTATTAAAAAATACACCAAAATCCTGTTGTTCAATAGAAAGGCCATCAATTACATTTGAAACACTACCTATTGTAAGCAAAAGTCCATAAAAGGTTCCAATTAATCCAAGAAAAACAGCTAAATTAATTAAATATTTAGAGATATCTTTTCCACTTTCAATATTCGATAGTAATTCATCCAATATTTCATCTAAAGTTTTAGAAATAGTATTGCTAGACGAAATAATACCTAAATTTTTGGCAATACTTTTAGTAATGGGATAACTATTTAAAGATGAGTCATTAATTTTTAATTTTCCAAAAGCTACTGAATTCATAAATCTATACTCAGAACTTAATGAAATAATTTTAACTGTGTATAAAAGAAAGCCAACGATAAGAGTTAAAATTATAATTCCATTAATATAAGGATTAGCTTTATAATAAAGAGAAATAGTTTCGTATCCCGAAACAAAAATAATTACAAGAATTGCAGAAAATAGCAAGTAAGCTAGAAAATTTTTAACCATGAGTTAAGATAAACAAATTTAAATTATTTAACAAATAGATAATTTTGATAAGTAATTAAAAACCTCGCTTAAATATTAGAAAATAGTTATTAGTGCCTGGGTTTACTGAACTAAGACCAGCATTAGATATATGATGAGAGCCGAAACCAATCTTCGAAGATTTGTCTAGTTCAAAAAAAATATTTATTTCAGATTTAAATTGTAAATCATTTCCCAAATCTTTACCGCTTCCATTATCATATATACCAGCAGCAGAAGATATATTTAGAGATAACCTATCTTGACCTATATTTGTCTCAAATCCGCTGTATATCATTGATGCAGATTTGCCTGTCACAAATAAACCGATAACTGGGTTAAGTTTAATACTCTCAATTAAATTAAAGTCATTGTTTTCAAGATGATAATTTATCCCAACTAAATTACTCGTATTGTCATCATCGTAATCATATGTACCTCCGTAAAGAGATAAACTATTGGCCATCGAATAATTATGAAAAAAAATTAGACCAAATACTAATGAAAATAACTTAATCACTATCAAACTTTACACTAATCCACCATATTTAAAAGAAAATGGTGGGCGTGACAGGATTCGAACCTGTGACCCCTTGCGTGTCGAGCAAGTACTCTAACCAACTGAGCTACACGCCCTTATTAATTTAGGCAATTATTATTCATATCTGAATTATAAAATTAGTAAATAATTAAAACTAATTAAATTTTTTAGACTTATAGACTAATTTAAATTCTTCCAAACGTAATAAATTTAAAGAAATAAAATAAATTATAGCCCCAAAAAGAATTTTAACAAAAAGGTCTAAAAAGAGACTAAAAGAGAATAGATATTCGATCAATAATATAGTCAAAAACATTATCAAAGAGCAAAATAAAATTTTAAAAATTTTAACATGATCAAATAGTTTAATTTTTTTAAAAAAATTTAAAAAATACATTTTGAGAAATAATATTTGAATTACAACATTAAGCCATACGCTTAATGTACTAGCTATTGCTAGACCGATGGCACCTAAAGATTGATATAAAAAGTAACACAATAATAGATTTAATAAGAAAGTAGGAATTGATGCAATTACTGGCAAATCTACTCTTTCATTTGAAAAAAATACTTGATTGCATATTTTTGCAAACATGTATCCTGGCAATGAAAAAGAATAAACAATTAAGATTTTCGATGTTATTAAAACATCAGAGGCTTGAAACTCACCCCTTCCAAATAAAATATTAACGATATCATGACTTAAATAGAGTAAGCCAAATACGCTAGGTATAGAGAATATTAGACAAAAAATGATAGTTTGATTGAAAGCATTAACGTTTTTTTCTTCATCTAAAATATTTTTACTTAAGTAAGGCAACAGAGTCACGGAAATAGCAACTGCAACTAAAGCGAACGGCAAATCTATGATTCTATCTGCATAATATATGTAACTTATTGTACCCTCCCCTACCAAAGAGGCAAAAATCATTGAAATAAATATATTTAATTGAACTATACCTGATCCAAAAACAGAATAAGAAAGTCTTTTCAAAAAGATTTTTAAATAATAAATATTTGAAATAATACCGTTAATACTTAACTTGAATATCAAATTTAAAGATCTTAAATTAATAAATAGCAATAAAAGTTGGATTATACCTGCAATTATTAAAGACCAAGCTAGTGCAAAATGAGCATCAGATTTAAACAAAAATAAAGCTAGTATCATACATACATTTAAAATCACTGATAAAAAAGAAGGTAAAAAAAACTTTCCATTGATATTTAAAATAGAACTTAAAACTGCTGAGAGAGTAACAAAAATCAAAAATGGAAAAGTTATTGGTAATAATTGACTAGCAAAAATAAATTGGTTTTTATTATCGATAAAGCCTGGTGCTAATATGCTTATGACATCAAACTTAAAAATAAAAATAAAAATTGAAAGAGCTGAAGTTACTAAAAGGAATATTAAGAAAATACTCCAAAAAAATTCCATTGCTCTATCTTCGTTTTCTTTTTTTTGATTTATAAACATTGGTATTAAAACACTGTTTACTGCGCCTTCAGCAAATATTCTTCTAAATAAATTTGGGAGCCTATAGGCAAAAAGAAAAGCATCAGATAAAATGTTAGCACCAAGATAATTAGCAAATAATACATCTCTAAAAAATCCAGTTAATCTAGAGCTTAAAATATTAGAAGTAATTTTACTAAAATTATTGAATTTCATAAAAATCTAAGAAAATTCTTTTTCTAAAATTTCTAAAATTTTTTCAGAGCTAATAAAACCAGGAATAATGCTGTTACCAATTATAATAGCTGGTGTGCCTGAAAATTTGAAATCATTTACATAATTTTTATGAATATCTAAAAGTTTTTTTATTTCTTCAGACTCAAGATCTAATTCAAGCTGAGATAAATCAACATTCATTAAAAATAAATCTGCTAAAATATCATCCATCTTAGATTTTCTATCTGATGAATAAAGATAATTATGAACTTCTTCAAATTTGTTTTGTAAACTAGCAGCTAAAGCAAGTTTGGAGAGATCATATGACATACTACCAAGTATTGGCATTTGTATTATGACCAATTGCAGATTTTGATCATTATCTATAACTTTCATTATTTCATTATGAAATTTTAAACAATAGCCACAATTATAATCAACAAACTCAAAAATTTTTTTCTCAGCATTTTTATCACCGATGAACATAGTATGTTCTGAAGAATAAATATTTTCAATATTTGTGAGATTTTCATTACTTATTCTTTCTTGTTCGATTTGATTTTGTTTATTTTGAAAGTCTCTTAGAACATCTAAAATTATCTTTGGATTATTTTTTATGAACTCTTCTATAATGCTGTCTAACTCCTCATATTCAACAAAACTATTATTCGCCTCTTTGATGGAGCTATTATTAATTAAATTTTGAATAATTTCCTCTAATTCAGAACGTTCTACAAAATTTTCACTTTCAGGTTCATTATTGCTAATTAATTCAATATCATTTTCCAATTCTTTATTTTCTTGATTTTGAATACTTAATAAATTGTAGTCCATATCTTGCTCTAAATAAAAATATGAAACAAAAGCAACAATAAAAATAATTATAGTAGAATAAAAAATTACTCTTAAACCGCTTCTTCTTTTCTTTCTTGTATAAATTCCCATTGAATAAAAATTGTTATTTTGTAAGAATTTCAGTTAATCACGAAATACTTATTAACTCAATATATTCATCATTTTTGACATTTTTTTGCTTCAATAATTTTAAAGACTTATATTGTACTTGGATAAAATTACTCTCAAAAAAATTGATATTTTTATTTTCAATTATAGGAATATGATGAGCTGAACACTCAAAATAATAAGGATATCCCCAGATTTGATAATAGTGCAGTTCTTTTTCAGATAAATTATTAAATCTAGAAATGTCCTTTTTAACTTCTATTGGATCAAGAGTTTTTCTATAAATATCAAATTTTCTCATAATATTATTTTTAAAAAAATTTAATTTTTGATCTTCCTCAAAAAGCAATACAAATTGATTATTTATTATAGAGTTTGATATGAAATTATATCTATTATCAAATATGTCTTTTAGTTGTGGAGTATTATTCTTTTTAATGAAATCAATCATATCTTTTTCTGAATAAAGATGACTTAAATAAAAAGGAGCCTTAATTAGAAAATTAAAATTAATCTGATTATTGAATAAATTAAGACCTAAATTATTTTTTTTTAAAAATACACTACACTCTTCATAAAAAAGCTCGTTAGGTTGTAGGACAATAGAATAAAGAGCTTCGGTTTCTAAATTAATCATATGTTATTTTTTCTAAAATAAATTTTTGATATTTGGTATCCAAAAGATATCTCATTAACAATATTATTATTACAGTATAAATAAATCTAAAAAATAATACTCCACTTATATGACTCCCTAATAATAATATTAGAATTGTATCCTCAATTATACTGTGACAAAGACTTAAAAATGATAAAGATAATAAGATATCCTTTTTGGATATATTATTTTTTTTTGACTCTTCAATTAAAAAACCTCCTCCAAAAGATATACCTAATGTAAGACCTATTAATATTATATTTGCTACTTTATCAGACATACCTAAATAAGATAAAGGGGCCCTTAAAATATTTATGATTATCTGCCAAATACCTAAATACTTAAGGATATTGATAGTTGTGATAATGAAAAAAATAATTAAAAAAATGATTAGAAAATTTTGAATTTGAAGAATTGCCCAATCAATATTGGATACCGTTGTACTAGGAGCTTTTAAAAAAGATATATTCTTTTCACTAAATAAGTCATATTTAGTGAATATAAGATTTAAAATTTTCCCAGCAATTATTGCATTAATAAATCTAAACAATAAATTAAAAATTGCAGAAACACGAGATTGCCTTGCTATCGCAACCTCAATGGGAAGACTATGAGCGATCAATATAATTAAGCCTAATATTGTTGTTTCTGCTACTGAGTAATCAAATATAGCCTGAAGGCTGGCAAAAGCTGCCATACCAGCATAAATATTTACAAGTATAGCTGCCATCCAAACAAGCCCAAGAGATCCATCTATCCCTATAAAACCAGTTAAAGGCTCTAAAAATTTTGCTAAATAAGGAATCGCACCCATTAATTCTAAAAATCTAATTATTACAACTACGGGTAAAATTACTTTAAAGAGTATCCAAAAAATTTTAGAAGTTTCAGATAATATATTATGAAGTATTTTTTGAAAATTTTTCATTTATAAATAAGATAAAGAATTAGTCTTTTATAACAAATTAATGATAAGAGGAAATAGTTTTACAGTCAAATCGACATTTAGTTTATTATTGTTTTTAACTAGCTTATTTTGTTTTTCAATAAGCTACCAAGAAATTAGTAGAATTAAATTAAATTATGATTTGGGCTTTCAAGAAAATATAAATTATTTTGATAAAAAAGCTTTTCAAAAATATTATGAAAAAATAGAAATTCAAAATCTTACAGATCCAATTTTTGATGAAAAAAAATCAAAAAATTATTTTAGGGACATTAGCTTTAGCAATTTACTTAGTTTATTTGATGATCAAACATTAGAAGAAAGTGCTCCTAAAGTAATAGATGATAATTTGAAAGAAGAAAAAATTATTGAGAAAGTAAATGATCTTATCGAAGAAGAAAAATTTTCTTATCAAGAAATTAATGTCTCTAAAGGTGATAATTTTGCAAAAATACTAAAAAAAGGCGGTCTTCGTGGAAGAGATATTGATAACTTAATTATAAATGGTGGTGATGTGTATGATTTTTCTAAAATTTATCAAGGAGATATAATTAAGATATTCAGCAAATATGACGATAATAAAAATTTGAATAATTTTGAATTGATTTATCGTTTTTCAAAAATAGAAGAATTATTTATATCTTTTTTAGAAGATAAATTTATTTATGAAATAAAAAAAATACCTATTACTTCCGAAAAGATATTTGTATCTGGCGTGATTGAAACCAGTCTATATAAAGCAATGAAAGATAAGGGTCTTTCTGAGATTATAATTAATGAAATTATAAGAATTTATAGTTTTGATGTTGATTTTCAGAGAGATATCTACGCTGGAGATAATTTTGAAATCTATTTTACAAGAGAAAAAAATGAAAAAAATGAGACTGTATCAATTAAAGATCCTGAATATTTAATGCTCAGTTCAAGAGGGACAGAACTACCCTATTATTTATATTCTACAGAGGAGTTTAATGAATATTTTGACGAAAATGGTAAAGGTATGACTAAAAGTTTAATGAAAACTCCAATAAATGGGGCAAGGTTAAGTTCAAGCTATGGAATGAGAAAACACCCCATACTTGGATATAATAAAATGCATAAGGGCGTTGACTTTGCTGCTCCTACTGGAACTCCAATATTTGCTGCTGGTAATGGTATAGTTGAATATGTTGGCAGAAATGGAGGATACGGAAAGTATATAAGGATAAGACATGATGGTACCTATAAGACTGCCTATGCTCATCTAAATAGCTATAAAAAAGGCATTGGTAATGGGGTAAGAGTTAAGCAAGGGGACATAATAGGATATGTAGGATCAACTGGAAGATCAACTGGACCTCACTTACACTATGAAATTATTGTTAATGGTCAGCAAATAAACCCAGCAACTTTAAAATTACCCTCGGGCAGAAAGCTTAATGAGCAACAACTTATTGATTTTAACTTATTAGTAAGTCAAAAAAATATAGAAGTTGAAAAACTGAGGGGTCTTTAATTAAGCTAATTGACTAGCTAAATCATCAAAATCTGTTGTAGGCTCTTTTTTTTCTATAACCACACTATCATCAGACATTTTATCAGACTTGTCTTTGGACATAATTTTTCGAGAAAAATTATTTTTAGAAGAGTTATCAATTTGTCGATAATAATGTTCAGCGTGCTGTAAATAGAATTGTTCTAATATTTCATCTCCTTGTCCTTTAGCGTCTTTAGCTTTATTCAAAAAATCATTATATTGATCTTTTGGATTTTTACCGTTTCTTTTGTAGTTATTGGAATTACCATTAGCTTGAAGGTAAGGCGAGTCAGCAGCACCTCTGGATGAGGAGGAATTTTTTCTTGAAGAACCAAATGGTTTTCTTTTTGTAAAATTTTTCATATGTTGTGTTATTGATTATCTATTTTTCTAAAAACCCGTCAGTCAGTAAATGGGAATGATATCTTTATTAATCTATCTAATTTAAGATAATCTTCTTTCTTATAACTTATTTTAACATTTTTTTCTAATAAAAATTTAATTAATTGATCAGTAATTAAAGGGTCAATTTCAAAATAAAGTTTTCCCTTATATTCGATATCATATAAGTAATTTGTAATTTCTTTGTAAAAAAACAAGCCATCATCACCTCCATCTAGAGCTAATATTGGGTCAAAAAGGGTTGATTTTTCAAGATTTTTAATATGACCTGAGGGAATATATGGAGGGTTAGAAACAATAAAATCAGATTTTATTAAATGTTCTTTGGGGAAATCTTGAAACAAATTTGATTTATAGACCTTTGATCGCTTATATACACCTGTATTCAAAATATTTTTTTTACATACTTCAATAGCCTCGCTTGAAATATCTATAAAATTGCACTCAGAAGATCTAAACTCATCTAATAGTGATATTCCTAAGCATCCGGTACCACAGCAAAGATCAATAAAAGAAATATTTGATTTATTTACTTTATTGTAATCAATCAAAATATTTTCAATGATTATTTCAGACTCAGGACGAGGATCTAAAGTATATTGATTGGTATAAAAAATATGATTCCAAAACCCTCTTTGTTTCAAAATTTTTGAAAGTGGCTTACCAGATACTCTCTCAAATACAACCTTTTGCAAAATTTTAAAATCAATATACTTAAAATCTACATCTATAAACAAATTTTTATTTGCAGCGTATGCAATAATAATTTGAGATTCTCCATCACTATTCGGAACATCGTATGAGCTTAAATATTCAGTTAATTTTTTCTGTAAATCTGATTTATTTAATAATTGATTATTGAACATTCAATTGATTAAGCTTTTCTGCTTGCTCACTAGCAGATAAAGCAGAGATCATTTCTTCTAGTGCTTCACCGGTAAGAAACTGATCTAATTTGTATAGAGTTAAGTTAATACGATGATCTGAAACTCTCCCTTGCGGAAAATTGTAAGTTCTAATCCTTTCAGACCTATCACCTGAACCAACTTGATTTTTTCTATTTGAAGATAATTCCTTTTGTTTCTTTAATCTTTCTTCTTCGTAAATTCTAGATCGTAAAATTTTTAGAGCTTTTGCTTTATTTTTATGTTGAGAGCGCTCATCTTGTTGAGTAACTACTATACCAGTAGGTATATGAGTAATTCTTACAGCGCTATCAGTGGTATTTACTGACTGACCCCCTGCTCCACCAGATCTATATACATCAATTCTTAAATCAGAATCTTTAATTTCAACGTCAAGATCCTCAGCTTCTGGTAAGACAGCCACTGTGGCAGCAGAAGTATGAATTCTTCCTCCAGACTCTGTTTCCGGAATTCTTTGAACTCGATGAACACCAGACTCATTTTTTAGAAATTTAAATACACCATCTCCCTGAATTTCAATTACAGCTTCCTTAATTCCCTTTAAACCAGTTTCACTTTTTTCCATTGGTTGAAATCTCCAGTTTTTTAATGATGAATATCTCTCATACATTCTATAAAGATCCCCAGCAAAAAGAGCTGCTTCATCACCACCGGTCCCAGCTCTAATCTCCAAAATAACATTTTTTTCATCTGCCTCATCTTTTGGCAATAAGGCTATAAGCAAGTCTTTATTTTTTTTTTCTAATTCTTTTTCAAAATCTGGTAATTCTGATTTAGCTAGATCTCTCAAATCTTCATCATTTTCATTCTCTAAAATATCTTTGTACCCTTTTATATCATTTTCTAATTTTTCAATCATATTTGATAGTTCAATGATAGGCTGTAACTTTGATAAATCTTTATTAATTTGAATGATTTGTTTATTATCAAGACTTTCAGAGTTCATCAATTTTTGATTTAGCTCTGAATATTTGCTCTTTAAATCTAAAATTTGTTTATCTAATTTCATTTTCTAAATTAAAATCCGTTAAAGAGTGTGTTTTTTGAATTTTCTTGTTTAAATCTTTAACAGAAATTTCATTAGATTGAATTTCTGACTCTCCAATCAATAAAAGAAAATCAAAATCGTTTTTATCTGCGTATGAAAATAATTTTTTTATATTGTTACTAATTTTAATTTCGTGGGAAAAATCAGATTGGTATAATTGCTTTAATACATCTAGGGAGTTTAAATATTCTTCTTTTTGTAAAGCTAAAAGAATTTTTTTAGTTGAGTTATTTCCTTTATTCACATTAGGTATCAATGCCATTAATCGCTCTATGCCAGCAGCCCAACCTATACCTGGTATATCTTTCGTAGAGATCATATTGATAAGTTTATCGTATCTACCACCTGCTAATATCGCATTTTGTCGTTTTTCTTCATTGGTTTGAAATTCAAAAGCTGTATGAGTATAGTAATCTAATCCTCTAACAAGCTTATCATTTTCTTGAAAAGATATTCCATTATCCGATAAAAACATTTTAATTTTAGAAAAATAATCTTTGCTTTCTCCAGATAAATGGTCATTTATTTTTGGAGCATTAACTAAAATTTCTTTATCTCCATCGTCTTTACTATCTAATATTCTCAAAGGATTTTTATCCAAACGCGATAGAGATGTTTCAGAGAGTTTTTTTGTAAATTGTGATAAATAATCTTTTAAAAGCTTTGAAAAATTATTCTGATCTTCAGCAGAACCTAATGAGTTAATTAAAAGATTATATTTATCATTAGATATACCCAGTTTATTTATAAATGTTGAGGCTATGTAAATGATTTCAAAATCAATATAAGGAGATTTTTCACCTATGTTTTCGATATTGATTTGATAAAATTGTCTATATCGTCCTTTTTGAGGTCTTTCTCTTCGAAACATTGGACCGTGTGTAGAAAATTTTAATGATCCTGATTGATAATTAGCTGCAGCAAATCTTGCAATGCCACTAGTAGCTTCTGGCCTCAAGCATAATATTGATTCATTTTTATCAACGAATGAATACATTTCCTTTGAAACAATATCTGTAAGCTCTCCAACAGACCTCGAAAAAAGTTCTTGGTTTTCAATAATTGGTGTTTGAATAGCATTAAAATTAAATTTATTTGCAATGCTATAAAAAAGCTCCACAACATAGTTAAATTTTTCCATATCTTGGCCATATAAATCATGGGTTCCTTTTACTGGTAATATATTTTTATTCATTTTTTATTGATAAAGAAGCTCAACTTTTTCTTCTATTTTTTCAACTAGGTAATCAACTAAATTTTCATTTTGAATTCTATGACTTTTTTTTCCATCAACATAAACCATATGGGTATTATTTCCGCCACCTGTAATTCCAATATTAGTCATCGTAGCTTCACCTGGACCATTAACAACACACCCAATAATTGAAACAGTTATAGGCTTTTTAATATGCGATAATTTACTCTCAACACTTTTGACTGTTTTTATAACATCAAATTGCTGCCTTGCACAAGATGGACATGAGATAATGGTAACACCATAATCTCTAAGATTTAACGACTTTAACATTTCAAAACCAACTTTTACTTCTTGTGTGGGGTGATCAGATAGAGATACTCTTACTGTATCACCAATTCCATTGTACAATAACATTCCTAATCCTATTGATGATTTAATAGAGCCACTAAAATAACTACCTGCTTCGGTAATACCTAAATGAAGTGGATAATTGCAATAATCCGAAAGCATTTTATATGACTCTACACTAGTGAATATATTTGAGGCTTTTACACTTATTTTAAAGTTATCAAAATTTAAATCTTCTAATAGTCTTATATTCAGTTTTGCACTTTCAAATAAAGCTTCAGCAGTTGGGCTTTTAAACTTATCTAAAATTTGTTTTTCTAAACTTCCAGCATTTACACCAATTCTTATTGGAATATTGTTTTGCTTAGCCGCCTCAATTACTTCTTTAATTTTTTCATTAGAGCCAATATTTCCAGGATTAATTCTCAAGCAATGAGCACCATTTTCTGCTGCCTCTAAAGCCCTTTTATAATGAAAATGAATATCCGCAATCAAAGGTATATTCATATTTGGAATTATAGATTTTAAAGCTTTTGATGATGCTTCGTCTGGAATTGAAACTCTAACTATGTCACAACCCTCTTTTTCTATATCATGAATTTGTTGTAAGGTAGACTCAATGTCATGAGTAAGTGTATTAGTCATTGTTTGAACACTTATTGGTGAGTCGCCGCCAATTTCAACATTACCAACTTTAATTTTTTTTGTTAACTTTCTCTTTATGTTATGGGAGTAATTCATAATAATTGATCTATTTCATTAATCTTAAATTCTTTTAAATAGAGGTTTTGTTTATTATTCAACTTAATCTCTACTCCTTCATATATAATTTTATCAATATAACTAATATTTGATATATCAATTAAAAAATTATCATTTAAATCCAAAATCAAGCTTTTAGAAGGTAAAATTTCACCAAATTGAATAGAGCCGTTATCTAAATGATGTAATTTGTAATAAATAGGTAATGTATTGGCCTCAAATATAACTTTATTATTATAAGCAACTCTATTTTTAATTTCTAAAGATTGAAGAAAATTTTTATGATCAATATATTCTAACGATTGAGATAAAAGATGTCTCTCAACTTCCTCATAAATTTCATCTTTTTGAAATACTTTGATTGAAATTTTACTATTGAAGTTAGAATAAATATTAATTGATAATGAAATTAAAATAAAAAAAGAAAATAAGAAAAAAAATATAGTTAAAATCATTTTAGTATTATCTTCCGGTATAGCTTTAAGATTTGTAGAGTGCTCTACGCTGTAACCTAAATATCTATAGATACTTGATGTATAACTTTTTTGATAAGATTTAAATTTTTTTGGAAGCTCAAGACCTTCCTCTAGGCACTTTATAATTGATCTATCTATTTTGAGAGCTTTTGATAATTCATCTATAGAAACGCCCTTTGCCTTTCTTGCTTGTTCAATCGAAATTAGATTATTCAAAAATTATATATGGAGTTTATAAGCTTTATGAAGTTTTTGGACAGCCAAATCAGTAAATTTCTCATCAATTAAAATACTAATTTTTATTTCAGAGGTTGTAATTACTTGAATATTTATTTTATTTTTTCCAAGAGTTTCAAAAAGGGTTTGAGCAACACCAGCATGCGATCTCATTCCAACACCAATAACAGATATTTTGGAAATATTATTTGATGAATTAATTCTTTTATAGCCTATTTTAGATTTTTCCTTTTTTAAAATCTTTAATGCTTTTTCTAGATCATTTCTAGGAAGTGTAAAAGATAAATTAGCATATTTTCCATCCTGAGAAACATTTTGTAAAATCATATCAACATTAATATTGCCTTTTGCTAAAGGGCTAAAGATCTTAGATGAGACTCCTGGCTTATCTAAAACCCTTGAAAGTGTTATTTTTGCTTCATCTTTAGAATACGCAATACCACTAACAGTATTATTTTCTAATTTACTATTTTCTTCAGTCACTACTGTTCCAGAACTATTCGGTTTAATTGAAGATCTAACACTTAATTTTGTTTTTTTTCTCATTGCTAACTCTACAGAACGAGTTTGTAAAACTTTAGCTCCTTGTGATGCTAATTCAAGCATTTCCTCATAAGAAATTTGAGAAATTTTTTTTGCATTTTTGACTAAATTTGGGTCAGTGGTAAAAACACCTTCCACATCAGTATAAATTATACATTCTGCATCAAGAGAAGCAGCAACAGCAACTGCACTAGTATCAGAACCACCTCTTCCAAGAGTGGTTATTTCGTTCTTTGAATTAATACCCTGAAAACCAGGAATTAATAAGACATCGTTATTGTTTAATTCTTTTAAAATCTTATTTTTATCAACTTTAAGAATCCTGGACTTCATATGCTCATCAGATGTAAATATTGGTATTTGCCAACTCATTAGGGATTTTGATTTTATTTTTATACTATTTAGATAAATAGACATCAAAGAGCATGATACATTTTCACCAGAAGAAATAGCATTATCATAATCATAGGGATTAGGATTTTTAGAAAATAGCTTAGTTAAATTTATTAAACGATCTGTTTCTCCAGACATAGCAGAAAGAACAGCTACGACCTTATATTTTTTGGACCATTTAGAAATAATAGAAGCAGACCGAATAATAGCTTCTTTTGATCCTACTGAAGTTCCTCCAAATTTTAAAACCTTTAATTTCATGAATTACGGTAATATACATTTAAGTATTATTAAGTAAAGATTATGAAGAAAATAGATCAAAGATATTACGAGCCTTTAGAGCAAATGATGGCAATCAGGCACAACTATATGGCAAAAGTAATACAAAATGAATTTGGTATATCAATATATGATTTTTTTTTAGGAAAAAAGGTCCTAGATCTGGGTTGTGGAACTGGGAAATTTCTTCATGGATATCATGAATTAGGATCAGATTGCGTAGGTGTTGATATTACAAATAACTTTTTTATTAAAAATAAAGAAAAATTTAGATTATCAAATTTAGACTTTAATCATTTTTTAAAAAAAAATAGATTGAAATTCGACGTAATATTTTTATTTGAATTTTTAGAACATCTTACACAAAAACAAAGGAAAATATTATTTAATAATTTACGTAAAATAATGAATTCAAATGGAGTCATTTTTATCTCTACACTTAATAGAAACCCTATTTCAAAATTTTTTTCAATTAATATTGCAGAAAATTTTTTAAAACTCCTTCCTAAGGATACTCATGACCCAGAATTATTTTTAAAACCCTCAGAACTAGAAAATTTAGCTAAAAAAAATAACTTAAGTTTAAAAAATACCCAAGGTATCTCTTATAATCCATTATTAAAATCATTTAGATTATCGAATATTGATCTAATTAATTATTTTGCAACAATTAGTAACTAATTTTTTTTCTTACTTTTTTCTTTTGTCTCAAAGGGTAATTTAACCAATGATATGCCCTCTTCGACTAATTCTTTACTCTCTTTTTCAGTTGCCTCGCCGTAAATAGGCTTTTCATCTTTCTCGCCATAATGAATTTTCCTAGCCTCTTCAGGGAATTTTTTTCCAACATAAGTAAAGTTTTCTTCAATTTCTTTTTTAATTTTTGTCATTTGCTTATTATAATTTGCAAACATCTTATCTTGATTTTTTTTTATTTTATTAGTTTTATTTGATTTAGAAGATACGTTAGGGGCCATAACTGATTTTGTTACCTTATGAGACATACAAAAAGGGCATTCAATTAATTTCTTTTTTCTTTGGATTTCATAAGAACGGGAGTCGTCAAAACTAGCCTCAAAGATATGTTCATTTTCACAAATAAGATCAAATTTAATCATAATGATTATTTAGTAGTAGTTTCAAATTTTTCAAGTTTATATTAAAAGTCAATATCATGATTTAGAACTGGTATAGATTTTTGATATTCTTCAACTTTATCTAAATCAATTTCACAATTCATTATTATTTCTTTATCCTCTGCTTCAGCAATTATTTCTCCCCATGGATCAACAACTAAACTGTGACCGAAAGTTGATCTTCTTTCATTATTAACGCCCCATTGATTTGGAGCCAAAATAAAGACTCCATTTTCTATAGCTCTTGCTCTAACTAGAGTATGCCAGTGTGCTTTCCCAGTTGTATAAGTAAAAGCAGAGGGAATAACAATAGCCTTAGATCCTAGCTTAGCTAAATATCTATATAATTTAGGAAATCTTAGATCATAGCAGATTGAGTGTCCAAACTTCCAACCATTTATATCAAAAGTTTCTAACTTATTTCCAGATTTAAAAGTATCACTTTCCTTGTAGATTTCATTATTTCTGAGAATAACATCAAACATATGAATTTTATCATACTTTGAAATTATAGAGCCATTAGAGTCAACAACAAGTGATCTATTATAAACACTCTTATTGTCATTAATTGGAAGTGACCCTAGTAATATGTTTACATTATTTTTTTTTGCAAAATTTTGAAAATAAATAATAGACTCATGATTTTGATTGATTGAGTATTTTTTTGAATTAGATAAATATAAAAAACATTCCGGAAAGAGAATTAATTCTGGGTTGTAAGATAAAGCATCCTGAATAAGATCTTTTGATTTTTCAAAATTATCAATAAAGTCAGACCCGACAGTGAGTTGGATTAAAGAGAGTCTCATTCACTTTTTAAATAATGTAATTCAAAAGTAGAGATATCTTTTAAAGCTTTATGAATAATAATTTTTTCAATAGGGAGTAAAGAAATACTATGATTTGAAAATAGAATATAATTAAACTCTTTTTCATTTCTGATAACTGTCATTTTTAAAGTTTTATCTTTATTAATTAAAACAGTAGGTTTTTCTAATTCAAAATTTTGGTCAATTTCGTTATTAGACGAAGTTGAGAGAATAAAATCATTATTAAACTTTTCAATATCGTCATAATAATTCAATCTTTTTTGATCTAAATTAAATCTTGAAATCATGCTAAGTTATATTAGCACAAAATGACTCAATTTAATTTAAAAAAGAAAAAAACTAGGGAAAAATTTTTTTTTGATAAAAATAATATTATTTCAGAAATTGGAAATGAACTAATTTTTGACAAAGTTAGTTTTATTAAAAAAGATCTAGAGCAAGTATTAGTAATTGATAATTACGAATTAAAAGATCATCCTAAAATTTTGGATTATCAATATAGTGAATTTGAGGAAATTGGGGAAAAAAACTCCTTTGATGGCATATTGTCTAATTTCAAAGTTCACATACCTTTAATTCAAAATATGAGTGAAAATCTCAATACCATCAAACAGCATTTGAATAATGATGGTTTTTTTTGTTTCAATCTTATTACGAACAACTCAATGGTAACAATTCGTAAATTATTCAATGAAATTGATGAATTTGTATTTAAAGGAGCATATACTCGTTTTGGCCCTTTTCATGAGGTTCCAAATGTTATTGATGCTCTAAATAAAAATGGGTTTAAAGATATAGTTGTTAGTACTGAATTTATTGAACTAAATTATAGAAAACTTTCTAAATTAAGATCTGATTTTAAACAATTTGGTTTAATTAATATTTATGACCAAAACCAAATCTTTAAACGGGATTTTTTAAAAAAAACAGAATTGCTATTTTCTAAAATAATTCAACAACATGAAAGTATTCCTATTGAGCTTGAAATCGCTACATTTACATCATGGAAATAATATCAAATTAGTATATTTCTTATTCAATGTTTCAAAAAATTAACGATTTTTTATCATCTAGAAAAAACTCTAAATTAATTAATGAAATTTCTAACAAGTATCTTCAAAAAGTAAATTCTTTTGAGGATGAATTACGAAGCCTTTCTCAAGATGATTTAATTAATAAAATTTATGATTTGAAAAAAAGTTATAGTGAAGACAAAATTCAGGAATTAAATGAATTAGATATATGTTTAATTTGTGCAATAACTCGTGAAGTTGCTAATAGAACGTTGGGCCTCAGGCACTTTGACTCACAAATTATTGGAGGTATTGCTTTATATCACGGCTTAATTGCTGAGATGAAAACTGGTGAGGGCAAGACTCTAGTAGCAACTATACCCATCATTTTAAATTTTATACTGGATAAGAAAGTTCATCTTATTACTGTTAACGATTATCTTGCTAAAAGAGACTCTTTGTGGATGGGTCCAATTTATCAATATTTAAATATTTCAAATAGTTACATTCAAAATGACCAACCCTTAGAAGATAAAATTAAAGCCTATAATAGCCATGTTGTATATGGAAATAATAATGAGTTTTGTTTTGATTATTTAAGAGACAACTTAAGATCTTTTAGGTCTCCTAAAATGCAAAAAGATCTTCATATTGCAGTTATAGATGAAGCAGACTCTGTTTTAATTGACGAGTCTCGTTCACCTTTGGGTATTTCAGGACCAGTAAAAACTCCAATTCAATTATTTAAAACATGCTACGAATTAACTGAAAATTTGAATTTAGATGATGTTGAAATTAATGAAGAGAGAAAAAATGTTTTACTTAAAGACAATGGGATAAAAAAAATTGAATTTAATTTAAAAAAAATAAATTTATTGAGAGGAAATAGCTTATTTGATAATGAAAATTTAGAGGTTTATCAAATCATCAATCAATCATTGAAGGCCCGATTTATATTTATAAAAGATAAAGATTATATTGTTAAAAACGATCAAATTGTTGTCATCGACGAATTCTCTGGAAGATTATCACAAGGAAGAAGATTTGGAGAAGGGCTACACCAATCTTTAGAAGCTAAGGAAAATGTAAAGATTCAATCTGAAAGCATTACCCTTGCAAGCATTACATTTCAGAATTATTTCAAAAAATATGAAAAAATTTCTGGAATGACAGGAACGGCTTTAACTGAAGCTGAGGAATTATTAGAAATATATGGTTTGAGTGTTGTTGAAGTACCAACAAATAAACCTATGATTAGAAAAGATTTAAACGATCAAATTTATAAAACTTCTGATGAAAAACATCAGGCTATATTAGAGCTAGTAAAAAAAAAGCATGCTTCTGGTCAGCCATTACTAATTGGAACAACTTCCATTGAAAAATCAAATTTTATATCCAAACTTTTGGAAAAATATCATATACCCCATAATGTTCTTAACGCTAAAAATCATGAAAATGAAGCCGAGATTATTGCCTCTGCTGGAAAGCCATCACAAATAACCGTCGCTACCAATATGGCTGGTAGAGGAACTGATATTAAAATTGGTGGAAACCCGGAAATCGATAAAGATTTTAATGAAGCTGATTATCAAAAAGTAATTGATTGTGGTGGACTATGTATTTTAGGTACAGAAAGACATGAAAGTAGAAGGATAGATAATCAATTAAGAGGTAGATCTGGTAGGCAAGGTGACCCTGGTGAAAGCATTTTTTTTGTTTCATTGGAAGATGACCTAATGAGAATATTTGGCTCTGAAAAACTACAGTCAATGTTATCCACCTTAGGTCTTAAAGAAGGTGAAGTTATCGAACATAAATGGTTAACATCCTCTATTGAGCGTGCTCAAAAAAGAGTTGAAGGTCATAATTTTGATATTAGAAAACAACTTTTAGAATTTGATAATATTATAGATAAACAAAGAAATATTATTTATTCAAAACGAGAGATGATTATAAGTGAAAATATTTTAGAATTCATATCAGAAACAGAAGATGAATTTATTACTAATTTGCTTGATGGCGAAAAGGAAGAAATAGAAAATTTTAAAAAAACATTAACGCATTTAAAGGATAATGAACTAAAAGAAAAAAAAGAATATTTAGAACAATTTAATAAAATTAAATCTGATAATTTAAAAAAGCATTCTGATGTATATGAACAAATCTTAAGACAAGTTACTTTAACAATCCTTGATAAAAATTGGCATAATCACATCCAAGAGCTTACCAATATCAGGATGTCAGTCAGTTTAAGCGGTTATGCTGGAAAAGATCCAGTTAATGAATTTAGAAAAGCTTCTTTTAGTGCTTTTAACCAATTAATTTATGAAATTCAAAAACAAATTGTTTTAGTTTTGAATAATATGAATATCCAAAATCAACCAGAGGATAATCAAACAAAACCAATTAAGTCATTACCTATTAATAAAAAAGTTGGAAGGAATGATCCTTGCCCGTGTGGGTCAGGCAAAAAATATAAACACTGCTGTGGTAAAAATTAAACTAGGGCAAGTAATTTAAATAACGTTCATTTCTATTAGCAATTAAACTATCGATACTCTGTTCTTGTAAATTATTAAGGTTGTTTAAAAGAGATTTTTTTAAACCTTCACTTACGTATGTATGATCCCTATGCGCACCACCTACAGGTTCTTCAATTATCTCATCGATTATATTGAATTTAAGACAGTCAGCGGCCGTAATTCTTAGAGAATTGGATGCTATTTCAGCAAATTCAGATGATTTCCATAAAATAGAAGAGCAACCCTCTGGAGAAATAACAGAATATATTGAATTACTTAGCATAAGAACTTTATCACTTGTGCCTAAGGCTATTGCACCACCCGATCCACCCTCTCCAATTACTACGGAAATACATGGGGCTGCACAATTTAAAGCAACTTTCATTGATTGAGCAATAGCTTCTGCCTGTCCTCTTTCCTCAGCATCTTTACCAGGATATGCCCCAGAAGTATCAATGAAGCAAATTAATGGGATATTTAGCTTTGATGCCAGTTTCATAATTCTTTGAGACTTTCTATAACCCTCAGGTTTAGCCATTCCAAAATTATGTTGAATTCTAGAATTCATATCATTTCCCTTTTCAGTACCAAGAATTAGTACTGGTTTGCCCTCTAAAAAAGCAAAACCTGAGATGATTGCACTATCTTCTGAGTAAAGTCTGTCACCAAACAAAGAAGTGAAATTTGAGAAAATATTATTTATGTAATCTTTTGTTTTAGGACGATTTGGATGACGTGCTATTTTAACTATTTGCCAAGGTGATAAATTAGAATAAATTTTATTAAGTTCAGATTTTTCTTTTTCCTCAATGGTTAAGACTTTCTGAGAAACATCAATTCCATTTTCTTCAGATAGTTTTAAAAGTGATCTTTTTTCGTTATCGAGTTTTTCTAATTTTTCTTCAAAGTCCAAGTAAAACATTGCAAGACTATAGTTTATTTTTCAAAGGATGATAAGTATCTAAAATTAACTTTTTTCTAGACTTTGCAACCTTGGTGTATATTTCTGTAGTGGAAATACTAGAGTGACCTAAGAGTTTTTGAATATGTCTAATATCGGCATTATTTTCTAACATAGCTGTTGCAAAGGAATGCCTAAAAACATGAGTTGAAATGGGGAATTTTATAATACCCTCTTTATAAGAGTCATCTAAAAACTTGTTAATACTCCTTGGAGAAATCTTTTTTCCATTAATATTAAAAATTAAAGGACAATCAGATTTAGTCTTTATAAGAATGTCAATGAAATCATCTGTAATAAAAACTCGGCGTTCCTTTGCACCTTTGCCATATATATTAAGGCTTAGCTCTTTTAAATTCAAATCAGTCCATTTTAAATTTATAGCTTCAGAAATCCTTAAACCTGATAAAAACATCAATTGTAAAAGCATTGCGTAAGTTTTAGAGTTCTTATTTTTTCTAGTTATAAGTGCTTGAATGATTCCATCGATTTGTTTTTTTGTAATGGCTTTTGGTATTTTATGTTTATTCTTTTAAGAGTGAAAACTATCTAAATTAATATGATCAACTATTTTTTCAGTTTGAAGAAACTTCAAATAATTTTTGATAACTGAAACTTTTCTATTAATTGTAGGTGGAAGACATTCTCTTCTTAAGTGTGAAATAAATACCTCTAACTTTTCATTTAAATTTTTTTTTGATACGCTTTGATCAAAAAATTGTTTTAAATCTATTTCATAATTTTTTATAGTATTGATAGATAAGTTTTTTTCAGAAATAAGATGCTGCTTATATAGATTTATGTGTTTATCAAAATTCATAAACTAGATAAATGAACTTTAAACATCAATTTAATTAATTCATTTTCTAGATATTCATTCTTAATTAAATATTTATTTAAAAAATATAAGTCATATTCATTAATATCATAGTATTTTTCACTTATATTTAAATAATATGAGTAGCTTGCTAACAAATTAAAGTTTTCAGATAAGTGAAATAGATAAACAGGATCAATAGATACACTTAATTCATCAATAATTGATTGATTTTTTCCATCAGAGAATTTTAAATTATCGTTTAAAAAAAGAAATTTCATCAACGGACTATTTAAATAACTATTATCATCAATGTAATAGTCTTCTGTAAAATTATTAGTCAAATAAAATTTTAAACTAAGTGCGTAAAAGTTTTCATCAATATTTGGTGAAGGAATATCTTTTAATACAGATATTAAGTTCTCTAGAAAATTAGAATTTTCGTAGAGTGAGAGGAGCATTAATGCATTTAAATGGGATAAATTTCTTGAAGTTATTCTCATTCCTGAAAATTGTTCATTAACCAACCTAGATAAATCATACAAATCTAATTGGACTAAAGGGATGTATTTTTCAAGAATTTTTAATTTCTTATTATAATTAATTTCACTAGATATTTCTTCGTATACCATTAATTCAAATGGGCTTTCATCAAGGAATTTCAGGAGAGAAATATATTGTTGAACATTTATAACTCTTTGTTTGAACAAGTTATTAATTTGATAGAGATATAATTTATTATTTAAAAGATAAATTTCTAAATCAACCAAATTTGAAATTTGGTCAATATTTATATTGAGGTTATTGTCTTTTAAAAGAATGTACTTATCTAATAAATCTAAATTACTTAAATAATAATCTTTTTGATACTCATTTGGCTTATTGGATAAAAAATTTATTAAAAATTCTGAGTTAAGTGCCTTGATATCCTCATCATTATAAATTTCTAGTAATAAAGATATTTGAGAGTACTGCTCCTGTTCTAAAAGGCATAAAATTTTGTACTGAATAGAGTCTTTAAAATTTTTTTGATTTTCATTAAGTAGACTTAGATATGAACACATTTCATTTATCTGATTGGAATTAAACAAATATTTTAAATATGATTGATTTGCCTCTTTACTATTAAAATCCTCAAATAATATCTTTTCAAAAATATTTGAATTTAATTGATACTCATAATGTTTTGAGTCAAATAATTTTAACTTTTCAAAGAAGAAATCTAATTGATTTGAATATTTTGGAAATATATTGCTATTAGTTAGTGGGTCAAATAATGCATAAAAAAAATTATCATTATATTCAATATCGTTGATTAATTTATTTAGTTCATCCTGAGATATTATCTCTGAAATTAAGTTGTTTTGAGATATGGAATTATCTTGAAATATTACCTCCTCTTCTGAGACAATTTCTGAAGAAACAGAATACGAAAATAAAATCAAATAACTTAATAAAGTAAAAAATCTCATATAAAGTTACCAATAGGTAAATTGTAGTTATTTAGTTTTGTTGGAGCTGGTATATTTATGCTATTAATAGCTATAAATATAATAGCTATAAGTACAAATATGGTTAAAATTATAAATAACTTTCTCATTCAATCTAACTTTTGCTAGTCTATATTATATATTCTAATCAAGATAAATAACAATGTCGAAAAAAAATAAAACTCGAATATGTATTATTGGGATGCCTGGATCGGGAAAATCTACTATTGGTTCGATATTATCTGAAAAACTAAAATATAGATTTATAGATTTAGATAATGAAATTGAAATTAATACTGGCTTAAAGATTAAAGAAATTTTTAAAGATATGGGGGAAGACAGTTTTAGAAAAATTGAAACAGATACTCTTAATAAACTAATTCATAAAGATAGAATTGTAATATCTACTGGAGGGGGGACTATAATAAAAAACGAGGAAATTCTTAAAAAAAGTTATAATATTCTTCTGAATTGTAAATTGAATGAATTAATTAAAAGAGCCTCAAGAAATAAAAACAGACCATTATTGTCGTCAAATATTGAAAGTAAAATGAAAGATCTTTTCAACGAAAGAAAAGAACTTTACAATAAGATTGCAGATCTAAAGATTGAAGCAAGCACAAATATTACAGAAACTATTGCAGATATATTAAGCTCCCTTGAAAATGATTATAAATAAAAAGATACATAACGTTGAAATTTCAAATTTAGAGAGAGTTAATAAACTCCTTCTTAAAAAAGATCTAGATGCTAACATTTTGATCATTGATCAAAATTTAAAATCAAATAAATATATAAAAAAGTTAATCAATAAATTTGGACCAAGGTGCCTACTAATAAAAGGGCAAGAAAAAATTAAATCTCTTGATAATTATTGCACATATATTGAGAGGATTTTAAAAATTGGGGTACAAAGAAAAAGTAAATTAATTTCAATTGGTGGAGGTACTATCGGTGATTTTGCCGGCTTCCTGGCATCATCTCTATTACGCGGAATAGACCATTATATGATTCCATCCTCACTCCTAGCAATGGTTGATAGCTCAATTGGAGGAAAAACTGGATTGAATAGCAAATATGGTAAAAATTTAGTTGGTAGTTTTTACTTACCAGAAAAAGTAATAATTTGTCCAGAATTATTAAATACATTACCAAATAGAGAGTTAAGCTGTGGTTTTGCAGAAATTATCAAATATTCGTTAATTAAACCTAATAATTTCAAAAAAAGATTATTGAAATACGATTTTAGAAAAAATTCTGATCTTATCTCAATTATAAAATATTCCATAAAAACAAAAATTGATTATGTTGATGATTTCAAAGAAAAATCATCTCATAGATCATCTCGTGCAATCTTAAATTTTGGACATAGTATCGGTCATGCTATTGAGAATTCTAATTTATATAAATCAAATATTAAACATGGTGAGGCTATAGCCCTTGGTATGTTAATTGAGTTAAAAATATCCGAATACCTCGGTCACTATAATAAACCTATTGATCAAACTATTAACCTTTTAAAGAAATTTAACCTACCAACATCTTATGAAAATTATTTATCAAATAACAAAATTAAAAAGCTAATGCAAAAAATGAAATATGATAAAAAAGTCTCAGACAATTATATAAATATTATCTGTATTGATAATAAAGGTGGTTTTATAAAAAAACTATCTTTTGAAAAACTTGAAAAAATACTAACTAAAATAATTTAATGACTTTATTAATTTTTATAAAATTAATAGCTATAATAATTTTATTGATACTTTCGGCTATTTCTTCAGGATCGGAGACAGCACTTACTGCTGTTTCAAAATTACAAGCTCATCGTCAAAATGAAAAAGGAATAAAGAATTCTAGATATATCTTAAGAATTAAAGAGTTAAAAGATGAGTTCATAACTGGGATATTACTTGCAAATAATCTTTTTAACATTCTAGCTACTGCTCTCATGACTGAGTTACTTGTTTCAGAATTTGGAGGTTTAGGTGTGACTGTAGCTACTATTTTTATGACAGTATTAATTGTAATTTTTTCTGAGGTCACTCCAAAAATATTCGCTATTAATCGACCAATCTTATATGCATTAAAAGTTGCAAAATTTTTCTTCTTTTACACAAAATTAATCAATCCTTTAGTGAAATTGATTAACTCAATATCTGGAAAAATTATTCGATTAATGGGTTTAAATTTAAATACCGATCAATCAAAGACCATAAAAGAAGAATTCGAAGGTGCTGTTCAACTTCAACGTCAGTTATCCAAAAAGGGAGAATATGAAGCTGAATATATGAGCAACCTTCTAGAATTAAAGAAATTAAAAGTAGATGAGCTAATGACACATCGAAATGAAATTCTTTTTATTGATTTAGAGGATACATTTAAAAGTAACTATAAAATAATCAATGATTCATCTTACACTCGAATTCCTGTAATTAAAGGTAACTTCAATAATTTAGTTGGAATAATTGATATTAGAGACTTACTTAAAGAAGAAGAATTCAATGAAGATGGAAACAACATCCTAATTGAAAAAAATACATTTCAACCTGTTTTCATTCCTCAAAACAAGCTTGCTATGAAGCAATTGATTGATTTTAAATCTCTCAGAGAGCACATAGCGTTAATCGTTGATGAATATGGAGAAATACAAGGTCTTATAACATTGGAGGATATTATTGAAGAAATTATTGGAGAAATTTTTGATGAAACCGATACGGATGAGAGCTATTTAGAAAAAATAGATGATCAAAACTACTTATTCAATGGCAACGCCAGCATCAGAGAAATCAATAGAAGCTTAAATATCGATTTACCAGATAAATTTGTAACCTTATCTGGATTAATCCATGAATTAGCTAAAGAAATACCTAAAGTAGGAAAAATAATTTATTATAAAGATTTTAAGCTTCAAATTATTTCAAGATCAATTAATAAAATCAATAAAGTTAAATTAAGTATTTAATATTTTAATTTCAATAGAATGGAGGCCCTTTTCTATTTCCGAATTAAGTCTTTGATATATTATTCTATGCACTTCTAATCGATTTAATTTATCGCTATTTATAATTTTAATCTGAATATGAGTTATTGGATAATCTAAGTTTATTACCCCAATATGATTTGAATGATGGTGACTATTATCAATAATTTCTTTGATTTCAAATTGTGTTATATCTGCTAAAAGAGTTTTAATGTGGTTAAAATTCATATTCTAAATTTTAAATGAATAAAAAAAATAAAATAGAAAATTTATGCAATTATCCTGATTGTAATTTAAAAGGAGAGTATCGTGCCCCAAAGGGATATAATAGTTTAAATGATTATCAGTGGTTTTGCCTAGAACATGTAAAAGAATTTAATAAAAAGTGGAATTATCATAAACAAATGGGAGCAGATGAAATTGAAACAGATATACGATTTGACACGATATGGAGAAGGCCTACAAGCTCATTTGGATCCGGAAAGAAATTCTTTAATTTCACTATAAATGGTGAGGATATGGGATCTTTTGAAAATCCAAGTAAATCAACCACATCATCTAATAAATTACAGTGGTCTTTGTCTCAATTAGAATTAGATATCAATACCGATCTAAACTTGATAAAAAAAAAGTACAAAGAATTAGTAAAACTGCATCATCCAGATGTTAAAGACAATAGTAAAAAAAATATTGATAAATTTAGAAATTTAGTTGAAGCATATAACTATTTATTAGAGAGATACAAAAAATGACAAAAGTAGAGGCCCTTAAAAAAGATAATTTATTTGAAACAAATGAAGTTTCATCAAAAGAATTATTTGGAATTAAAACTGACATAAAGGTTCCTCAATTTGTTAATAAAAATGAATATTGTCCTTTAGTTGATGAAAACTATGTCTTTGATGATGAGACTACACTCGCTATTTTACTTGGACTAAAATTCAACAAACGAGTTTTTTTACAAGGTCTTCATGGAACTGGTAAATCATCTCATATTGAGCAAGTATGTGCACGACTTAATTGGCCTTGTATTAGAATAAACCTAGATAGTCATGTCTCAAGAATCGATTTAATTGGTAAGGACTCCATAGTTCTTAAGGACAACAAACAAGTTACTGAGTTTCAAGAGGGAATATTACCTTGGGCATTCCAAAATAATGTTGCACTAGTTTTTGATGAATATGATGCTGGAAGACCTGATGTGATGTTTGTTATTCAAAGGGTTTTAGAAACAGATGGAAAATTGACTTTATTAGATCAAAGTAAAGTTTTATCACCCCATCCTTATTTTAGAATTTTCGCAACAGCTAATACCGTAGGTCTAGGTGACACTTCAGGAATCTACCATGGAACAAATCAAATCAACCAAGGTCAAATGGATAGATGGAACATTATAGCTAAGTTGAATTATTTAGAACAAGAGCAAGAAATAGAAATCGTTTCAAAAAAAATTAATTCCAATTCTGAAGAAAAAAAATTAATTAAATCAATGGTTCAAATGGCAAATTTATCTCGTAAGGGATTTGAACAAAAAGATGTATCTATTGTCATGAGTCCTAGAACTATAATTATGTGGGCAGAAAATTATAAAATTCTAAATGATATTAAAAAATCATTATCACTAACTTTTTTAAATAAATGTGATGAAAGTGAAATTGATATATACAAAGAGTATTTTCAAAGAGCTTTTGGATTAGATATATAGTTGTCAAATAACAATTTATCGAAATTACCTAAACAAATATCAAATACACTTAATTCAGTTAATAAAACTTTATCTGAAAATAAAAATCTTAAAATTAATATCAACTCTAATATTATCTTAGAAAAAGAAGAAACATTAAATTTACCCTCAATTTCCTCAATTTTTAATTTTGATGATATGAGGGGTGCCTCTGATTCTTTTGCCCTAAAAAAAAGGCATCACAATGAAAAAATCCTTAATCAGCTATTAGCTTATAACTCTGACATAAAAGAAGAATTAATATTTTTAGAAAAGATGCGTTATGAGCTTTATGGAGCTAATCCATATATTGGAATTAAAAAAAATATACAAATTAAGTGGTTAAAAAGGTTAAAGGCAATTGAATTAAAAAAACAAACTGACACTAGAGACTTATTATTTTTTACATTTACAAAATTTTTTTTAGATTTAAGCGAAGGTCTCACTTGGAAAAAAAATAACAAATATTTAAAAAAGATTACTAATAAAGAGAATATCCAAGAATTTCATGAATTATTAATTAAGATATCCTCAGATCTTTCTGATCAAAAAAAATTTTCTCATAACTCGCTAAATATACTACGCCTTTTATTTCCAAAGAATAGTGAAGATAATGAACAACAGGATGATAAGAATAAAGAGGAAGGTAATGATAATGAAGAAGTCAAAGAACATCAAAATCAAGAAGAATCTCAAAAAACAGCTCCAGAAGAACAAGAAATTAATGATGATGTTCATACCCCAGAGAATGATTTAGATAATGATCAATCAAGTGTTCAGGGTGAAGAAGTTGATGTTGAGATAACAGATCAACAAGTCAATGAAAATTATGAATCAATAGAAAGTTATAAAAATTTAAATCAAAATTACAAAGCTGCAACAAGTCAGTATGATGAAATTATCGAGGCACAAAAGTTATGTGATTTGGAAGAATTAATGGCTCTTCGAAAACAGTTAGATGAGAAATGTGATTTGTACCAAAAGCAAATTACTAGATTAGCTAATAAACTTTATAGGAAGCTTCAATCAAAACAAAACAGGTCTTGGAGTTTTGATCTCGAAGAGGGAATATTAGATACATCTAAACTTACAAGGATAATAACTAATTCAAATAATTCTTTATCTTATAAAAAAGAAAAAGAAATTAAATTTGAAGATACGACGGTAACCTTATTAATTGATAATTCTGGATCAATGAGAGGCAAGCCTATAATGATAGCAGCCCTAACTACTGACATGATAGCCGCTACATTAGAAAAATGTAAAATTAAAGTTGAAATATTAGGATTTACTACAAAAGCTTGGAAAGGTGGTAAAACAAGAGAACATTGGTTAAATAATGGAAAGTTAAAAAATCCAGGCAGATTGAATGATTTACGCCATATTATTTACAAATCTGCCGATCAAAACTCTAAGAAATCGAAAGTGAACCTAGGACTTATGTTAAAAGAAGGTCTACTTAAAGAAAATATTGATGGAGAAGCTTTGTTATGGGCTAGCTCAAGGCTAGCAAAAAGACCAGAAAGTAGAAAAATTTTAATTGTAATTTCTGATGGAGCACCTGTTGATGACTCAACATTATCTGTAAATAATAGTAACTATTTAGAAAAACATTTAAAAAGCACAATACTTTCAATCGAAGAAAGATCCAACATAGAGTTACTAGCTATAGGTATTGGACACAATGTAGGTCAGTATTACTCCAAAGCTATTACCATCCATGATGTTGAAGAGCTAGGTGGTATTATGTTTGATAAGATTGAAACTTTATTTACTTAATTGAGACAGAATCTCTTTTTTATAGTTTTCAAATTGATCTTGCTGAATTTTATTTCTTATTTCCTGAAAAAAATTATTCATAAACCAAATATTATAAATTGATAAAATAACCATTCCTAAAATTTCATTAGATTTCAGTAAGTGATGAATATATGATTTAGTAAATTTATTAATTTCTGACACACTGCAATCTTCATCAATACAAGAATGATCATCTTTGAATTTTGAATTATTTAGATTAAATCCTTTAATCTTTGACTTTGAAAGCATGATTCCATGACGAGCAATTCTTGTAGGAGATACACAATCAAATGTATCATACCCACAACTAACACCATGTAAAATATCATCAATGCCACCAATACCTAAGACATGCATAGGTTTTTTTTTATCAACAATGTTTTCGCAAAATGAAAAAATATCATGCATCTGATCTTTTGTCCCACCTAACGATCCACCGATAGCTAAACCATCGTAGTCTTGTGAGCACGTCTCCTCACATGCGACTTTTCTTAAATCTTCATATACACCTCCTTGAATAATTCCATACAAAGATTGAATACCAGAGGAACCAGAATTTTTTTCATAAGTATCCAATGGCGAATTAAAAGATTTCAAACAACGTTTTGCCCAGCGATGACTTAAATACATAGAATTTTCAGTATACTTTTTAGAAACATTAAATGGCGTACATTCATCTAATACAAATATTAAATCTGCTCCAAAATATCTCTGTAATTCAATTGATCTTTCAGGTGATAAAAAAACTCTATCTCCATTAAGATAATTTCTAAACGAAGCACCCTCTTCAGAAATTTTGATTAATGATTTTCTTTTAATATTTGTATTTTTCCCTTTAATCTCCTCAGATACAGAGCCATATCCGAGTGAAAAAATTTGATAACCTCCACTGTCGGTCATCATTGGTCCTTTCCATTGGGTAAAGTTTTGTAAGCCTTTGTTTTTAGCAACTATATCAGGCCCAGGTTGTAGCATTAGATGATAAGTATTTGATAAAATTATTTGAGTATTAGCTGAGTACAGTTGTTCTGGTAAAATGGATTTTACAGTAGCTTTGGTTCCACAAAAGATGAAAGCTGGGGTAGAAATTTCTCCATGATTTGTAATTATTTTACCAATCCTTGCGTTAGAGTTAGGACTTTTTTTTAAAATCTCAAAAAAACTACTCAATGTTTTTTGGAAGAAAATTTCTAGCTAGGTAAATAAAAAAAGTATCAAAGATACTTAAAGCTATTCTAATGAGGTAAATACCAATGCCGTAAGATATAATTAAATCTATGACCGGAACAGGATTTGAGGATAAAAAATTAAAAGCTAATAAACTAAAGATTATGTTATCAATAAATTGAGAAAAAATTGTTGATATATTGTTTCTGAGCCAGAGCTTTGAGCTATTCTTATTCTTTAAATAAGAAAAAATAAAAATATCAATTTTTTGACTAATGAAGAAAGCAAATATACTTGCAACAATTATAGGAAACTGAGGTAAAAAAATAGTTTGTATAGCTTGATGCATATCATAACTCCAGGCCCATGATTCATTCAAAGATGGATCTATTGGTTTTAAAGAAATTGTCATAAACATAATAATTGTTGAAAATAAATAGGCAGATATACCAAGGTAAATACATTTTGTAGCTGATTGTTTATCAAAATACTCATTTAAAATATCAGTGCATAGAAATATTGAAATAAATAGAATAGTGCCTAAAGCCATCGGCTCAGGGAAAAATGGAAACTCTATAACTTTTAAAACTTGTATATTTGCAAGTATTATTGCTAATGCTACATAAACGTATATTCCTGTTTTTCCAAAAAACTTTAGTGCACCCAAAATAGAAAAATAACAAAAGACTATTTGAAAAAGCCAAATAAATAATACTGAAGTATTGTTTAATGAGGATGATAGGTGTAAGAAAAAGTCTTGAAGCATTTAGTTAGCTTGAGAGCCAACATTCTTAATAATTTGTTTTTTTATTTTTAAAGCTTTGTCAGTAAGCAACCTGGAGCTCGTATTATTTAAATACTGATCAAGCCCACCATGTTTATCGATGGTTCTTAAGGTTGAGGAGGCAATTCTAAATCTAAACTTTCTTTTTAATGAGTCGCTAAAAAGGGTAACATTATTGAGATTAACCATAAAACGCCTTTTAGATTTAATATTAGAGTGGCTAACATTGTGGCCAGTTTGGTGTTTTTTACCGGTTATTTCGCAAGATCTCGACATGAAGACAAGTTTATATTATAAAACTTTAATTTTTACAATACGTAGTTTTTCATATTTTTAGGACAGGAATTGAATATTTAGGTTTATAAGTGCCCAAAAGATTAGTTATTTCCTTTTTTTTATGTAGTTGAGGAGTATGGACCCCATTTCTAACCCATAATCCATCAAAATTCATTAAATTTCCCCCAGCTATATCATGCCACAGTGAGTCTCCAATGACTAAGACTTTTGAAAAATCACTTATTTTCATAGTTTTTATAATATTACTATAAATTGGCTTGAACGGCTTGCCGTATCGAAAGACCTTTCCTCCCATATCTTCGTAAAGCTGTGCTACCGTTCCTCCACACATGGATAATTCATCATTGTCGTGAACCAAATAATCAGGATTTGCACATAAAAGTGGTAAATTTAATTCAAGCATTTTATCTAAAATTTTTGCAAAATCTAAAATAGAAAGGCCATTTTCTAAATCAGCCAACATAACAAAATCAGCTTTTTTAATATTATTAGTGCATTCTAAATTAAAACTTTTTATTTTTTCTTTAGATAATTTAAGTGGGTAACAAATTTTTCCAAATTTAGAATAAAAATCCTTATTAATATTATTCAAAGCTATTTGACCACTAGTAATACAATAATCATATAAATCATTATCAAATCCTAATTTATTGAGATTAGAAATAGAGTCTACAGTGGGTCTTGAAGAATTAGATATCAATATAATTTTTTTTTTATTATTTTTTAAAACTCTCAAACAATTTTCAGCTTCCTTAAATTTATTATGACCATTATGTAAAACTCCCCATTGGTCAAATAAAAAAAAATCGTATTTATCTATTAAAGAACGGAAAGACTTAAGGTTTTTCAAGAATGTTGACCTATTACTTCTGTTATATTTCTAAAACCTTGTTGTTGAATTAAAGATATTAAATCTAGGGTCATTTTTTTAATGTGATAGGGTCCGTTATAAGTGAAACTTGTATAAACTTGTACAAGTGATGCTCCCAATTTCATTTTAGTTAAAATATCATTAGCATCAAATATACCCCCAACTCCTATGATTTTAATTTTTCCAGAAGTTAAAGTATAAATATCTCTTATAATCTTATTAGATTTATAAAATAATGGTCTACCACTAAGCCCACCATTCAGCTCTTTTTCAAGTGAGGTTTTATCAATAGAGGTGTTTGTTAATATTAATCCATCAATATCATTAGCTAAGGAAATAAGAGCAATATCCTTTTTTTCTTGCTCTGTAATATCAGGAGAAATTTTAAAAAGTATTGGAATTCTTGAATGATTTTGGTCACGTAATTGATGTAATCTATTAACAATTTTTTCAAAACTATTCGATTTCAAATTATCTCTAAGGCCCGGAGTATTAGGTGATGATAGATTGATAACTATATAGTCCCCCAATCTATGTAAACGGTCAAATAATAACTCTAAATCATTTAAAATATCTTTAGTTTCTTTATTATTTCCGATATTGATGCCAACAATTTTATCCTGAAAGTTTTCTTTAAAATTTGAGTTGATAATATTATTTTCAAAAATTTCCATTCCCTTATTATTAAAACCTAAAGAGTTAACAAGGGCATTTTGTTTTGGGAATCTATGAATTCTAGGTTTTGGATTACCAGTCTGAGCTAATGGTGTAACAGTTCCAAGCTCTGTAAAACTAAAACCTAAATTCAAGATAGGTTTAATGACTTCGGCATTTTTATCAAAGCCTGCAGAAAGACCTATTGGAGTTTGGAATCTCCTACCCCAAATTGTTTGTTCCAATATTTCAGAATTAGAAAAATTAATTTTAGGGTATAATCCAAGCTTCAATGCTTGAATGGATAAATTATGGGCTGTTTCTGGATTAAGATGTTTTAAAAATCGATGTGCTAAATTATACATTTAGCTTTGAATTAATAAGCTCAATAGTTTTGTCTTTTGTAAATATTTTAATAAATGAGCCTAATCTTGGACCATTTTCTTGTCCAAAAACAACCTCATATATTAGTTTAAAGAAGTCTTTAATATTTTCTTTATAAATAGTTTCTTTGCCAACGGAAAATATAGCAGTTTGAAATTCATCTGCTGAAGAATTAGCATCTAAGATTGAAATTTTATTTATCACTTCTTTTAGTATAGATAATTCATCTGGGTTTGGAATTTTAAATTTTAAGTTTGGCTGAATAAAATCTCTAAAGTAATTAATGCCACAATCAATCATTCTGTAAATATAATCTTTTTCCACATCGCTAAAATCAGACTGGTAATTCTTTATGAGCCCCATTATTATTTCTGGGTCTTCAGATTTACACACTGAGATAACATTTAAAATCAAACTATAATTAATTTTTGAGTTATATTTTGGATTAATTGCCTTATGAATATGCCATGAAGGATTATCGGGATTTTCATTTTCATTAAGTTTATTTAAATGAGATAAATACTCATCTGTGTTTTTTGGGATAACGTCAAAATAAAGTTTTTTTGCAGTTGTGGGTCTTTGGTACATAAACATTGATAGGCTTTCTTCAATAGAATATTTAAGCCAGTCATCAATACTGATTCCATTACCTTTTGATTTACTAATTTTTTCAGCATTTTCGTCTAAAAATAATTCATAGATTAAATTTTCAGGGGGTCTAGAACCAATAATCCTACAAATTTTAGATGACAATACATAACTTTCAGTTAGGTCCTTTCCACACATTTCATAATCTACACCAAATGCAGCCCACCTCATCGCCCAATCTACCTTCCATTGTAATTTACAATTTCCATCTAAAACTGACTTATTAACTATCTTTCCATCTTCGTAGTAACTAATTGTAAAATTTTCTGTGTTAATTTCTTCTACTGGCACTTGTAAAATCTTCCCAGTTTTTTCATTAATAGGAAAAAAAGGGCTATATGTTTTCCTTCTTTCTTCTCCTAAAGTTGGTAATACTACATTTAAAATATCATTATAATTAAGTAATATTTTTTTTATTGTTTCATTAAATAATCCAGTTTTATAGGCTTTTGTAGAACTTTGGAACGTAAAAGGTAATTTAAATCGATCCAAAAATTCAACTAATTTTGAATTGTTATGCTCACCAAAACTATCAAATTTATTAAACGGATCTGGAACAGATGTTAAAGGATAGTCTAAATAATTAGTTAATTTATCTTTATTTGGAACATTTTCAGGAACTTTTCTAAAACCATCCATATCATCTGAAAAAGCGATTAGATCTGTTTTTAGACCACTTAACTTTTCAAAGCAAAAACGAACCATATTGGTTCTAAGAACCTCTCCAAAAGTTCCTATATGAGGAAGTCCCGATGGGCCATAACCTGTTTCAAATATAATTTTTTCTTTCTTGTTGGACTTTTCAATTCTTTTAAGAAGCTTTTTTGCTTCGTTAAAGGGCCATGATTTATAATTATTG
>Ga0181601_10000373_pt1 | contig 35834 bp, 24 predicted proteins | sample 041ome_8_FD_133020 | JGI IMG/M metagenome (GOLD analysis project Ga0181601, IMG submission 133020) | Coastal salt marsh microbial communities from the Groves Creek Marsh, Skidaway Island, Georgia - 041407BS metaG (megahit assembly) | ecosystem: Environmental > Aquatic > Marine > Intertidal zone... | reverse complement strand
GCAGAAACAGGAGAAGGTTTTGCTATCTATCCTAGCCACAATTTACACATGCTAGCATTCGCGGCTTCTATGGATGGGCAAAGTGGTGTGGCTACTCAGGCAGGAAGAGATTACACTCGATTAACCGGAAATACTATGTATGAAATGCTGACCTTAATTCGGTTTGGACGGTTCGATGATGTTTTGGATGTGGAAAAAATACGCGCTAAGCCAATCAATGATATTCAGCTTGGGATTTGGGAGTTCTCTATCGGATACGCATCATTGAAAAAAGGCGACATCGATATGGCAAAAAACAGACATAACACATTAAAAAATTTAGCAGAATCGTCAACGGATGTTTTTCGCTTTCATCCAGCTGACTTACTACTAGGAACCTTGGCATACCTGTTGGAAGGTGAAATTCATTGGGTAGAAGGAGATATAAAGAGAGCAATTGCAATGTTCAACACTGCTGTAGCCTTTGAAGACCAGCTTACCTACGACGAACCCGAGCCACTACCTTTTGCTGCGCGGCATTGGTTAGGTGCTGCCTACATTGCCGCTGATAATTTTGTGGAGGCGGAGCGAGTGTATCGCGAAGCTCTTCAGGATCACCCCAACAATGGTTGGTCTTATTATGGTTTACTTCAAGCTTTGGAAGGTCAAGGAAAACAAGATCGTCAGATTAATGAAGTATTCGAACATAGCTGGGCGAGATCAGATACTTGGATCAGAGGATCAAAATTCTAGTCCTATACTGCAGGAACTCAATATTTAATGTAAGATCAAAACCATTTTCACATGTACACCTACTATCATATGAAACAGTTAAAAGTAATTACAAATGGTTTTATACTCATACTTTTGTGCATCACTGCGTGCTCAAAACAAAGTAAACCTAAAAAATTTGCGGTGATCAAATATCAACAAGAGACCTGTACATTCTGTCCAGGTGGGGACGCTGGTATAGAAGATTGGACAACCAACGGTCCATTTTTACCAGGCGATGAACTCATTGGATCAGGCCGTACAAACCTTGGTGGATATATTGGTGGCTTTATACACAAAGCAAATGTTTTAGGCGATGTTGAAGTGGTAGGGATTAATTCTCCAGATTTTGTTTTTGGAGGATCATCTCGTAGTTGGAATACGCTTGAAAGCTTCGAGTATTTTATGGATATCATTTTAAGTGACTTAGAATCTAAGCTTCCTGTAGATGGAGTTTATCTAGCGCTTCACGGTGCTATGGCGGTTCGCAATATTCCAAAGCCCGAAGCCGAAATAGCTAAACGTATTCGTTCACTTGTTGGACCAGAGGTTCCCATTGCCGCCTCTTTTGACCTTCATGGAAACGAAGACAAAGAGTTTTTAGACTGGGCCGATGCGGCATTTGTAACCAAACGTTTCCCTCATTATGATGCGTTCTTACAGGGTGAGCGGTCGGCTGAATTTTTGTATAAGGCATCAAAGGGGATGTATACTCCTACATCAGCCAGTAGAAAGCCGCCTGTTGTAACAGCTACCGTACTTCAATGGACGGGTGCGTCTCCAGCTATGGATATTATGGAACGAGCAAGGCGATGGGAGGCCAGAAATAAAGATGTATATGTGAGTGTTTTCTACGGATTTCCTTGGTCTGACGTACCCGATATTGGTACAACGGTGCACGTGACTACCAATAATGACCAAGCGCTAGCCGACTCTATTGCCGATGATATGTCAGAATATATTTGGCGTATGCGAGAAGATTTTGTTGATCAACAATTTCCTATGCCTAAGGAGGCCGTTCAAATCACAAAAACAGCTATTGCCAATAAACAAACCCCTGTTGCATTGGGCGATTATTCTGACCGGCCTGGAGATGCCACATGGATATTAAGTGAATTAATCGATAAAGAGGTAGGAAAGGTCTTGTACGCAGCTCTTAGAGACGAATTTGCCTTAGAAGCACTCAAAGAACAAAATGCTCGACCAGGAGATCGTTTTAGCAGAAAAGTAGGCGGCATAACAGGAGAACAAGCTGGCCCCCCGGTTCAAATCGACGGTGAAGTCTTATTTTTTGGATCGCAATGGGGGTATGAGCATGTGGCTGCAATTGGTTTCGGAAACGATAATGTGCTCATTATTACCCCAACCTATGAACAAATTATCCGGCCAGAATCATTACGATTTGGTCCTATAAATCCTGACGATTTTGACGTTTTTGTTGTCAAATCAAGAGTACATTTTCGCCGCGGTTTCGATGAAACAGGCTACGCCAAGACCATCCAAGTGGTGGATGCGCCGGGCAATTGGTTTGGTACTATTCGGCTTAACGCTTTAGACTACGAAACCGGCCCAATTAATCAGTTATTCCCCTTTAATACCGAAGTCATCGACTACCAAAAGTAGAATATATCTTACTGATACAAGGTAAATAAATCATTCGCTAAGGTTCCAAAACTAGCGTTGGATACATTCGTAGTGATAACCACCACTACCTCGCTATTGGGTTGCATAAATGCAAAAGTGGTCCCCCCCACCGAGCCCCCTGTATGCCCAATTAATCGATTACCTTGGGCATCTTCGCGGTTAGACCATCCCAGTCCATAGTTGGTAGATTCCCCACTGGTCGTTTGCTGTGGGGTTGTTAATTCCGAAAGAGATTCAACTGTTAAATACGATGCTTCTGCATGTTGCCATAAGAAGCGCGCCACGTCCTCCGTAGTTGATATAAATCCGCCGCCAGCCCATTTCCAACTATTATCTACCTCAGGAGCAGGTATTAACCCCCCGGAAGAATCACGCACATAGTAGCTTACTTTTTCGACCCCTTCCAGGTCATTTATTTCGGGATGAGTGCTGTTCATGCTCAGCGGATTAAATACCGACTGCTGCATATATTCTAGATAAGGCGCTTGTGCTGTTTGTTCAATTACCGCACTAAGAAGGGTCCAAGCATGGGTAGAATAAAAGTATTTCGACCCGGGTTCATGCAGAAGTGTATCCTCTTCAAAAATAGAAAGCGCCTCATCTACCGTGGGATAAAAACGTTTTATGTACATTTCGTCGCCCCTATAATGACGAATACCTGAGAGGTGACCGGCTACTTGTCTAGGTGTAATAGTCCATTTCTTCTCTGGAAAATTGGGTACATAATCAAAAATACTGCTATCCAAATGCACTTTATTATCTTCTACCAGGGTCATTAGTGCTGAAGCAGCAAATGTTTTGGAGACGCTTCCAATCCGAAACCGGGTTTTGGATGGATCTATCACTTTTTCGGCCTCTATGTCTGCGAAACCAAAGCCTTTAGAATAGACTTGTTCACCTGCTTTTAAAATAGTGACAGAAATCCCCGGGAGTTCATTTTCATGGAGGGTCATCGTAATGAAGGCATCTGCCTGTTCGGCCTTTTCCTGCATGGTTGGGGGCGTTGCACAGGCCACCCATCCCAAAAAAAGAATGGCTATCAAGAACGAGAATCTAGTATTTGAAATCATCTTATTCATCATTTTATTGCGGGATTGGATTTATAAAATCTACTCATTACTTCAGGTGCGACCAAATTTGAATTTAACCGACACTAAATCGGAAATTTTTAAATCCATGTATCCGATAATCATTATTCTATAAGCTTTAAAAATCTAAGAACAGATTTCATCGTTCGATACGCAGGCTAACATTTGCATATAATGAGTTGGATTGGTAAATAGGAGGATGAACTAACTATTTGAATATGTCTTCACGAAAAGAATTTCTGAGTAAAATAAGCGGTGGAGCGGCAGCTTTGACGCTAGGAACCTTTTTTAATCCACAAACCGCCATACACATCCTTGATGAGCTGGATACATTCAGCGGATCTGCTGAAGAGCTAGCGACTAATGAGTCCTTTTGGTATCGCGTCCAACAAGCCTTCACGGTGGATCGAAGCTTGATTAATTTGAACAATGGTGGCGTTAGTCCATCTCCTGAATTTGTTCAAGAGGCCATGAAAAAACATCTGGATTTCTCCAACCAAGCGCCTGTATACAATATGTGGCGAATTTTAGAACCTCGCCGTGAAGGAGTTCGGCAGCAGCTAGCCCGTATGTTTGGCGTTGATTCCGAAGAAATAGCTCTTACCAGAAATGCGTCAGAAAGCTTACAAATATGCCAACTAGGTATGGATTTGCAACCGGGTGACCAGGTACTAACCACTACCCACGACTACCCCCGAATGATCAATACATTCAAACAAAGAGCACGCAGAGAAGGAATTGTACTCAAGCAATTTGACCTTCCGGTACCTGCCGAAGATGAAGACGAAATCGTTGAACTTTTTGAGCGTAACATTGACCCAAAAACAAAAATGATACTCATGTCTCACATTGTAAATCTTACCGGGCAAATACTTCCGGTTAAGAAAGTTGTTTCAATGGCACGAAAAAAAGGAATCCCTGTTCTGGTCGATGGGGCTCATGCCTTTGCTCATTTTCAATTCACTTACGATGACCTAGATTGCGATTATTACGCCACCAGTCTGCATAAATGGCTGTTTGCACCCCATGGCACTGGGCTTTTATACGTGAAAAAAGATAAAATACGTGATTTATGGCCTTTAATGGCTGCACACGAAAATCAAGATAATGACATTCGGAAATTCGAAGAAATAGGAACACATCCTGCTGCAAATTATCTTGCAATAGGAGAAGCAGTCACCTTTCATCAGGGAATAGGTAGTGAGAGGAAAGAAGCTCGACTGAAATATCTAAATGATTTATGGATCGACGAACTACTAGATGATCCAAAAGTGACCCTACATACATCACGCAATCCATCATTTGCCTGCGGCATAGCTACAGTTGGAGTTAAGGGTAAGGATCCATCGGAGCTAAGCAGTTCTCTTTGGAGAAAACATAATATAATAGTCACGCCCATTTCACATCATCAATTCAATGGTATCCGTGTCACTCCAAACGTGTACACTACCACCGAAGAAATTGCGAGATTCACCGACGCTATGAAGCAGGAGGTTTTTGATGCATAATTTAATTCCTTTAACTCTGGCATTATTTCTTATAACAGCCTGCTATCCTAGCGCGTCACCATCGAACTCAAATACGACAAAAACAATTATTGTTACCGATAAAGCGCCTACTGCTATTGGAGTATATTCACAAGGTATACGAGTTGGTAATACCATTTATGTGTCTGGGCAATTAGGCCTAAATCCACAAACAGGTGAAATGGCAGGTGATGACCTAGAATCACAGGTTCGTCAAGCAATACACAATATCGAAGCAATTTTATCCATGGAAGATTACGGCTTAGAAGATGTGGTTAGCGTTGATGTTTTCTTGGACGATTTAGATTCTTACTCAGAATTCAATAGCATATATATCGAATATTTCACCCAAGATTTCCCGGCCAGAATGGTAGTGGAAGCAGCTAGAATTCCACTCGATGCTAAGATTGAGATGAAAGTTATTGCCGCAAAATGAGCCTGATTTATACGAATTACCCACTAGTTAAACCACTCACCATATAACATAACTATCATGCTCTACAAAGCAACCCTACTCTTTCTATTACTTCTCACATTCTTTGATACTTCAACTGTATTTGCGCAAACGAAAGTAGCTGCGCAAACTTTAGAACCCACTATCATACTCTTTCGCCATGCCGAAAAAATGGATGCTAGTCGTGATCCTGATCTGTCCACTATTGGTATTGAACGCTCTAAAACTCTTTATCACATGCTAAAAGACTTAGCCATCACAGAAATATATTCAACCTCCTATAAACGAACCATGCAAACGGTTCAACCCATAGCTGATTCATTGGGAATATCAATTACCCTGTATAACCCCCAAGATTTAACAGGCTTTGCTCAAATACTAAAGGAAAAATCTGGGGTCATATTGGTTTCCGGACATAGCAATACTACTCCCAAGGTAACTAGTTTATTGCTTGACTCAGAAGTAGCAAGCATTAATGAGGACGAATATGATAACTTATTCATCATTACCTCGGCTGCCACAAACCCGGTGTTAACAAAACTACGATACCCATCTTTTTATTGATGAACTAGAACCAAGACTTTAGGTTACTTGCAAATTAGCGTCCTTGATACGCTTCACCACTAATAATCCACTCTGGTTCGCCCACACCTTTAAGGTAATAGTCGAAGTATTCTTTCATACGGATGGCATAATCAAGTTTGTTTTCGAAACGCTGAAGGTGATGTGGCTCGCCATGATATTGCAAGAAAATCACATCTTTGTTATAGCGCCGCATTGCAATGTACATTTCAATACTCTGATACCAAGGCACCGCTCCATCATCGTCTCCATGTTGAATAAGCATGGGTGTAGTTATCTTGTCAGCATAAAATACAGGTGAGTTTTCTAAATAGACTAAAGGCGCTTCTACCAGTGTTTTACCAATTCTAGACTGCGTTTTCTCATACTGAAAACTACGTGCCATCCCAGAAGCCCAGCGAATTCCACCATAGGCACTCGTCATATTACTTACCGGAGCACCCGATACGGCTGCATCAAAAATATTGGTTTGGGTAACAATAAACGCCGTCTGATAACCACTCCAGGAATGTCCGTGAAGCCCCAATTTATCTGAATCGGCAATACCCATTTCCACTAACTTTTGTATTCCAGGGACCACACTCTTAGTCGCTGCAAAACCTGGTCGACCAATTTCAAAACGTACATCAGGTAAAAAGACTACATAGTCGTCGCTAACGTACTGTGCAAATACGGGGCGATGATTGGTCTTGGGCTCATTAAAATCGTGCAGCCGGTCGGTAAAAAATCGGTAGTAGTAAGTCATGATCGGGTAGCGCTTATTGGGATCATAATTATCCGGTTTAATCACCACACCCTGCATATAAGTGCCATCGGTACTTAGCCAATCGACCAATTCAGCCGTACCCCAATTCCATCGCTCTTTCAAATCCATATGGAGCTGGGTATGCTGCTTAACAGCTTTAAAGGATGCATCTGTTGCCACCCAGAGATTGGGAAATTCATCATAGGCCTCGCGCTTATACAAAATAGCGTCCGACTCAGAAGCCTTAGCCACAAAGGTGAATTTTTTGTCATCCTCGAGCAGTGGAGTCACTTTAGTATCTTCCAAACCTGTCGAATAAAAACCAAAATTCTTACGCAAATCGTGATACGAAGAAAGAAGTAACTCACCATTTTTACCTACAGGATTTCCGGACCGATCCGAATCTATTACTCGGAAAATACGGTGCTCGGCCCGGCCCAGGCCTCCTGTTATATTGATCGAGCGGCCGTCACGGGTTGTAAAGCTCCAAATATCGAACTTATCGTATATCAACACCTGCTCGTCTCCTTTCGTCCACCCTGCTACTCCATAACCAGGAACCTCGGAAGGGTAGTCATGATCTTCGTTGTAAAAAGGCACCTCCAAAGCTTCGGTAAGATTCTGAGTTTTGTTGGTTGCCACCGTATGTAGGTGCCAGTGCTTATCTGCGTACCAAAGAACCTGTTGACCCGACGGAGAAAGTTCCGGCCACGAACCATAACGGGTGAGCAAGCTCGTTCGGTCTCCTGAGTTCACATCAACCAGATACCAATCACTATAACTTCCATCCCAGGTAATCTCTTTCTGATAGGGTTCATTGTTATAGCCCAACACTCGCTTAGAATTATGCGCAATGCGTACTTCGGGCATGGTTTTATCAGCTAGCTGTACCCAATTGTCCTTGCGACCTAGGTGCACCACTGACGTGTATAAATGATTTTTTCTGCGATTCCAGGTTATAATTTCCTGAGTTTTAATGAGGGGATCTTCTCCATGCCAAATATCCAAGCCTCTACCAGAGATTATCGCATCTATATCGTATAACTGCTCATTGTTTTCGGGATTTTCAACAGACTCCGCACCTTCAACTGGTTCGGTATTCTCACCGAATTCCTCCGCCACCATATCGGGCATTTCCAGGTCTACCATAGCCTGATCACGAAGTCCAAAAAACAAGCGATTACCATCGTGCGAGAACACCAACTGATTGCGGGATCGAAGCGCATATTCTTGACCCACCTCATCCGGAGCTACCAAAGTATGCACCGAATTCCTTTTCGAATCCCAGAGTTTTAAATAAGCGTCAGAGCGTAGATATTCTTGATTATAGCTGGCAACAGTGTACGCTAAATCAGATGTTTTAGGGGCCCATGTTAGATTAGAAAACAGGCTAGACGGGGTTCGCTCAATCTGCAGTTGCTCTTGACTATCCAAATCAATCACAAACAAGCCATTCTTGGCATCCGAGGTATCTACCACCGAAAAGGCCAAATAAGAAGACAGCGAATCGAAGGCAAATTCACTCACAAAATCGTAGGACATCTCCTGTTGAGTAGCCATATTTCGGAGTTGAAGTGGTGAACCCAAACGCTTATTCTTTGACTTCAACTCCTCTACCTCTTTGGATTGTAGTTTCTGATAGACCAACCATTGCCCATTATTCGAAAATTCAAAACGTGCTACACTATCGATTCGCTCTACCAATCCATCCTCTAAGGACAATAGTGCCATCCCATTCTTTGGAGCATTTCGCTGATCCTTTAGTCGATGGGCTAACGCGGCCTGCGTACGTGCAGCAACCCACGCCTCATCGGAAGACATTTTTGGAGAAGACGCTAACTTTAGCTCATATTTCTGGGTCCCTGAGACTGATTGAACCACCACGCGAGCATCTCCTCGATCTGGTGCAACGGTATATATAAGCCAATTTCCTTGATTAGAAATAGAGGACTGGGTTATATCTTCAAACTTCATCACCTCTTCAAAAGTGAGTTGACCTTGAGCCTGAACCGATAAGGTCGAGCCAAGGATTAACATCAATGAAGAAATGAATGCAGATACATGTTTCATGAATTCGAACTTTAAAGTTACATGGTTGAGCCAAAAGAAAACCATATCGATGGTTAATAAAAAGACCTTTACGAGCTTTTAACAAATTACCTTACTTGCAAAAAAAGCTGAATTACCGTAATTAGTATACTTCACATGTACCGTATTATGTAGGTTTATTTATTCTAGGGTTTATTGAGTCCTTCAATTACATTTGAATTTGAACCTCATAATTAACAATAAAAAAGTTGCCTTATGCGCTTTGCCATTTTATTCCTGATTATACCCATTTTAGCATGTTTACCTCAAAACCAAGAATCACTCAGTGAGACGACGACAATTGATTGGGGCGATAATCCATGGCCTGAAATACGTAAACAGCGTATCACACAATTACTACCAGCGGCTATGGAGGCAACTGACTTAGATGCATGGTTAGTTATTTGCCGTGAAAATGATAATGATCCCATGGCTGATCACATCGGCGGTGAAAACGCGGGAGGTACCGCTGTCTTTTTGTTTTACTCGGATTCAGAGGGCTTCCATTCCGTCGTCTTTTCACCTGTAGGTGAAGCTACAGCCTTAGACGAGCTTGACATACATGATCAAGTCATTCCCGTTGATCGTGGGGCTTCAGCCATTCAAGATGCTGCTAAATTTATTGGAAATTTATCACTTGGTAGAATTGCCATAAATACCTCCAGCCAAAATAAACTAGCAGATGGTTTATCGCACTCTCAGTATCAAGCTTTGACTACGGCCTTGGATCCAGAGAGTCGGGCGGCATTGGTATCCTCTGAAGACCTTATTTACGAATGGCTAAGCATAAAACTACCCCAAGAAGTTGAGATTATGCGTAAAGCAGCTGAGCTAACAGCAGCTTGGCAAATAGAGGCCTATGAGACCATCGTGCCTGGACAAACTACAGATGCCGAAGTGGCCGCTTTTTTAGACGCCAAGATGGAAGCCTATGGAGTTGGGGAGGCATGGAGTCCTTCGCAAAATCCAAATGTAAACTCAGGACCGGATCGTGGTCATTCTCACGCCACACAAAAAGTAATTATGCCCGGTGATCTCATTCAAACCGACTTTGGTATTAAACTCTATGATCGATGGGTGAGCGATATCCAACGATTTGCTTATGTATTAAAACAAGGTGAATCAGAAGCTCCTGAAGATATTCAGTATTACTGGGAATCGGCCCGGAATGGCGGATTTACTGCCTTTAATGCGATGAAACCCGGTGTTCGAGGAGAGGACGTTGATGCCGCACAACGAAGTTTAATGGCTCTGAATGGTAGCCAATACGTAATGTGGAGTACCGGACATCCGGTAGGGTATGTTGCACACGATGCCGGACCAAACCTAGGAGGCTCTCACACACCTGGACAAAGGCCATCTGCCCAATTGCTTCTTAAACCTGGGATGGTATTTGCATTCGATGGATTTCACGCATGGCAATTAACTGATAGCACCACCAAAACGATTAGCGTTGAGGAGATGGCCGTAATAACCGAAGAAGGAGCCGAATATCTCATACCACCTCAACAGGAACTCATATTAGTAGGACAATAGTGAAGGTCCCTAAGGCATTCACTTAGTTTTTCATAACCATGATTCGGAACGTACATTTAGAAGATGCCCTGGACCTTGCTCGCATCTATAACTATTATATTTTAGAAAGTACCGTCACTTTTGAAGAAGTGGTTGTAGATGGTTCAGAAATGAAACGACGTATCGAAACTCATGATCCGAATCACTGGTTAGTTTTCGAATACGAATCTACCATTGTGGCCTTCGCATATGCCAAACCTTGGAAAGACCGGACGGCCTACCGACATAGCATGGAGATCAGTGTATATGTTGAGCCTAATCATCACAGAAAAGGAATTGCTCGTTCACTCTATCAAGAGTTATTGGAACGGTTAAAAAAGAACCAAATTCATGCCGTTTTAGCGGGAATAACCCTACCTAACCCCTCAAGCGTACAGTTTCACCAGTCTATGGGTTTCAGCCAAGTGGCTCACTTTAAAGAAACAGGATTCAAATTTAATCAGTGGATCGACGTAGGGTATTGGGAACGTATCTTAGAATAAGGTGTCGCCTACTCGTTAATGTTACTCTTAGGGTTGTTGTGAGTTTTTTTTGAAATCTTTCACAATCATAATGGTAAAAAATGGAATAAGAATAGCTCCCATTGAGAAAAATAAAAGTGAAACGATCTTGGCCTCATGATAAAAAAGCTCTGTCACCATCCACAGTGTATTTGCTAGCAACCATGTAGCCAATAATACATGACCAAATAAAAAAAACTTACGTTTTTCAGTAAATATCAAATAAATTGAAATGCTAATGGTTGGAATGGCAAATAGTATCGAAACGTACTTAAAGTAGGATGCCAAAGTTTCGTAATTTAGAGCAATAAACCACGAAAAATCTTTGATGATCCAAAGAGGGAAGTGTATCTGCTCTAATAGGGTGAAATAGCGTTGTTTTTTATTCAATTCCGTTGTTTAGTTAACTTTGCTAATAAACTCAACTTTCTTTTAAAAAACTATACCTTCAGATTAAAAAAAACCGTAGCATTAAAACAGTTATTTGACGGTTAAACGAGTGTTGACTGGTTCTAAAGCCTCATTTTCTGAACCCACTAAACAACGTTAAAAAACGCTCAAATCGATGTTTAACAAATGACTTTTTATGAAAACACTCGTGGTCTCCAAATGGGGCGACGCGCTGGATATTGCCTACCAGCTAAAAAAAGACGGGCACAACGTAAAAATGCACATACAAGACAAAGCCAGTAAAGAAGTTGGTTATGGTTTTGTCCAGAAAACTAATCATTGGGAGCGTTTTGTTGATTGGGCTGACTTGATTGTTTTCGATTATACTGGTTTTGGTAGTGTGGCTGATGCATTGCGGCTCAAAGGCAAAGTGATATTTGGGGGATCAGCATATACCGATCGTTTAGAATTAGATAGAGAATTTGGACAGAAAGAGTTAATGCGACATGGAGTAAAGGTGTTAGCATCTCAAGAATTTTCAAATTTCACGGATGCCATTCAGTACATCCAAAATAACCCAGATGCCTATGTGATTAAACCATGTGGAGAAACACAGGAACTAAAACAACTCTTATTTGTAGGACAGGACGATCAAGGAAACGATGTCATTCATATGCTTAAAGCCTACGAAAAAAGTTGGGGTGCGGAATTCGGAACTTTTCAAATACAGCGTAAAGTAAAGGGGGTTGAGGTAGCTATCTCTGGTTTCTTCAACGGTGCTAACTTTATACGACCATTTAACATCAATTTTGAACACAAAAAATTATTTCCAAATGAATTAGGAGTGTCTACCGGTGAAATGGGTACCAGCATGTATTGGACAACTCAATCGAATCTAGCCGAAAAAACTCTCTTAAAATTGGAAAAAACATTAGCTGAACATAATTTCAGGGGTCATCTGGATATTAATGTAATTGTTAATGGCCACGGTATTTACCCACTTGAATTCACCTCTCGATTCGGATACCCACAAGTTTATATTCAAAAAGATGCCATTACTGAAGATTTTGGGGGATTACTTTATAGAATTGCAAATGAGTCTACAGTCCCCATTCAAGTAAAAAAGGGTTTTCAAGTGGGCGCTTACATGGTTGTACCCCCCTTTCCATTTCATGACCCAAAAAGTTTTCGATTATTTTCAAAAGATTCTGTCGTTGTATTTAAATCTCCGAACCGTGAAGGGGTACATCCAATACAAGTCAAAATAATTAACGGACAGTGGCTGGTTACTGGCGATTCAGGTATAGTTGTTCTTGTCACAGGTTCTGGCCTTACCATTAAGGATGCTCAAAAGAATATGTACAACAGAATTTCAAATGTAATCATTAACAATAGCTACTACCGTAATGATATAGGGAATCGATGGGCGGAAGATTCTGATAAACTACTTTCTTGGGGATATATATAAATGGAAAAAAATGATAGTTCTCGAAAGTCAGCATTATTTTCTTCCAAGGTGATTAGTACATCCACATTAGAATTAAAGAATATTCATAGCCCCTCACTGGCTTTTTTTCATTTTTTACCCACAGATTGGAAGCTAGAACTATTTCCTCAATGGCCAAGGCTCCGAAATACATGCGATGTATTTGCTTTGTATGAAACCCAAGTACTCCAAAGCGTTGGAATTGTATTCGAACACACACTACCAAAACTAAGTTGGCTGGAACAGCAAGCACGCTGTTATTTCAGCAACGGTTTATACATAGCCTATTTTTATACTCTTCCAGAATATCGCAATCAATCAAGAGCAAGATATTGGATGGATGCCATTAAAAAATATCACACTAATCGTACCATTTGGTTAACCATTGAAGACGCAAATTTGGTAGAATTTTATACAAAGTTAGGCTTTACACCTTTTCACTTGCCAAGTAAATCAATAACCCTTTCCTGCAAAGAATATCAAGCAAATGATGACAAAGAATTTGAACTAGTTTTGTACTACAAAAACTAACTCAACTTGTATATTTCACCAGAGCAACCAACCAAATCCACCTTACCGATTTATGAGTTCACTACTTTTATCCAATATAATTTCACATAAACGACTGACATCTCAATTATCTTTAGTCAGCCTATATTGGCTTCTGAGTCTATTCCTTTTTCAAAGCCCACAAATAAATGCTCAAGCGTATCCCATCGAACATTCCATAGCCGATTCCTTACAACACATCCAAGAGCGCTACGATATGATGGGGGGTATTCTGAGCCTAGCATGTAAAAATGAGTCCGTACAATTTTTTCCCATTGGTTTGGCTGACTACGATGCAAAAGATCCTATTAGCCCTGACACTCCCTACCGAATTGCTAGCATCTCGAAAATGGTTACTGCTTTGGGTGTGCTAAAACTAGTAGAAACCCAAGAATTAGCGTTGGATACTCCCATCGAGCACTACCTTGGCTTCCCCATTCGCAATCCAACCCATCCAGAGCTTCCCATCACCACCCGGCAACTCCTAAGCCATCAATCCTCCTTACGAGATGGCGCCGCATACAACCAGTTTTTAAATCTAAGCTATTCCTCTGAAGTCCCGCCCCCCCTTTCCGAGCTATTACAACCAAATGGAGAATACTATTCCGATGAACTCTTTGTGGAACAAGCTCCAGGTAGCTGGTTTCAGTACTCCAACCTGGGATTTGGAATTCTAGGTACTCTGATAGAAAAGATATCCGAAGAAACATTTGATGTGTTCATGAAGCGAGAAATTTTTGATCCTATCGGAATACAAGCCGGATTTAGCAGCTATACCATTGGGTACCAAGAACTACCAGCTACCCTTTACCGAAAACTCGACAACCAGTGGACACCCCAAGCCGACCGGCGCCCCAGCCAAGAAGAACTACAATCACGCCCACTAGACAGCCCACGATATCCACAACCCCGAGCAGAGGAACTTATTGGTGTTAATGCCATCCCATACGGGCCCCAGGGAGGACTCCGCATTTCCGCACGAGACCTAATGACCCTACTGGAACATATGCAAAGCGCCATAAGCCAAAAAAACACACCTGAAGGTTGGCTAAACGCCGAAACCATTGCACAAATGATGGAGATCCAATGGCATGCAGATTCCCAACGGGGTGATGCATATGGCGGGCTTTTCCGAGCTTGGGGACTAGGGGTTCATATACTCACTGGAGAGCCAGGGTTTGATGTAATGCTAGAAAAATCACATACGATGTTTGGGCATTCTGGGCTTGCCTACGGACTAGTAAGTTCAGCTTATTTCGATCCAGAACGTGGAGTTAGGGTAAGTTTTATTACTAACGGGATTGGAATGGACTTTTCAGTAGATGAACGATCCGCATTTTACTCGGTAGAAAAAGATATATTCGAACTAGCTGAAAATATCATTAAAAAAATTGGTTGTTAATCAATGAACATACATAGGAATCGGGTTTTAATTTTCGGCTCTATGAGTTTACTGGGAGATGGTACCCGACTCGAATCGGTTTTAGAGGATTAAAATTTTCACCGTTTAGCCCTGGCTTGTCTATATTCTAAACTTTTTTGCTTAAAAAATAATGCCCCTCTCCAGATTACCTAAAGAGAGGCATTTTATTAATACAAATGTGCACAGCTTTTCAAGCATATACAGGAGGTCATCCTTATCAAGTGTATTGTTAACCCGAAACAATGTAATTTATGCTTTATGCATAAATTGATTTAAGTATAAACTTGTTATTATACCCTCTAAATTATTATTTTAAACCATATATACGTGTTTAAGTATAATCACCTAAGTGCTGTCACTGCGTAACCATTGTTACACAACTTCTAGTTAGTAATAATTTGATAACATAAGGTGGCTACTAATTTATATTCTATATAATAGATCTGTATAATCAACTAATCCACAACTAGGGTATGGCATCACAAAAAAAATTCACTAAAAAGCCTATAACGGAACCTTCTAGTATTATACCTGATTCATTATTCCAAACCATTCTTGAATATGGAACCATTACTAAGGTTAAAGCTCGTACTCAATTAGTTACCTGTGGTGATGAAATTACGATGATTCCTTTTGTAATAGAGGGTCGAATAAGGGTGTTCAAAGAAGATGATGTTACGGGAAGGGAGGTATTAATTTATCATGTACTTAACCGCCAAACTTGCATTATGTCGATTATTTCAGCCTTACGTAATCTACCGAGCAAAGTGGATGCGATTACATGCATTGATTCAACATTAATTTTTATTCCTGCCACTGTCCTAAAAGAATGGATTTACTCAAAATCCGAATGGAAAAACTATGCCCTAGATGTATTCATGAACCGCTACAACGAACTCATTGAATCAATCGAGTCCCTCACCTTTGATAATGTTGAAACTCGAATAGTTAAATTGCTAAACAAACATTGTAAGAGAGAGGGCAAGACGAAAATTCAAATTACCCATCAAAAAATCGCCGACTTATTGGGGACTACCCGGGTTGTCGTATCTAGACTTTTGAAAAAACTCGAAAATGAAGGGCAGATATTATTGGACAGAGAATGCATAACCGTTTTATAAATACCTCTCAGTTTCACCTGAGAGGTATATTTCGATTCACTGTCTATTTACAATTCATTCATAATCATTTAAAAAATTCACTCAGAACAAATTTTTGATCTTTAGTTTGACCAACTGGAATTAATATTTCGTCCCAGTGTTCACCTGCCATATCCCAATACTCTCTACTGAGCTCCGTATTATTTTCAACATGCTCCTCGAAACATTGTTGATAGTTAGCCTCCCATTTCGCAAGATCTTCCCATGACTTAAACCCTGTTAAAGACTCAACGGTCGGTCCAGATCCACTATAATGAGTCGATACTCTTGACATTTGGGCATAACCACACTGCTCGTATGCTGGCTGTAATTGCTCCCATAATTCTACGAAGTCGTTCATTTCTGCCCACTTGGGTGTATAGTAACTAACTACTAATACCATAGGTTTTTCCCAATCACCGTTACCAAATCCATTGGTTCTCAAGGTCCGAATCTCATCATTATGTCCTTCCAAAAACATGCTCCACCAGGTACCAACCATCGAACTAAATTCATTTACTAACATAGTATCAATATTGCCTAAAGAATCAGCATGGGCGCGTATACCTGACCATAGATCATCTTTATAAATATCCTCTACCGATTCATACACATTATAAAGTGTAATAGTATTTTTCCCGGAGTAACGATGCGCGGCTACATACTGCCCTACCATCGTTCTAGTTCCCGATTGCATACTTATGTCCATTATTTTTTTATGGCTTTCTATAAAGCTACCAATATCATTTATGGGGATATCAAGTGTTAATTTTTCAAATACCATTTCTTCAGCATTTTGTGCATATAGGACATCAACGCTTACTATCATACCAATCAACATTATCATTTTTAATATTTTCATAGCTGCATTATTTGGTTAGTTATTTGATAAGTTTAGCCATTGCTATAATGATTAAATAGCATATAGGCACTATACACTGCAGAAAATCGCTATTATACAACACTATACTTATACTATTATTTACATAATATGAAATTCACTGCATTACTTATGTTACTTATGTTACACTTATAAATAACGACACCTGAATTCCACGAAATTTTGCCCAACCTGATCGCCTAAATGAATCCTTCAACAAATCAGACATCACTCTAACAAAGCCTCTACATTCTATTTGAAATTTTAGAACGTATCTTTCGTATCTTAACTACACTATTGATCAATATTAGTAAGCGCATCCAAAGTGGTGTCGTACCCATTATGTGAGAGGGCATGTAGAAAGCCAATGAAAATAATAGAACAGTTACGTTCCGAGGCAAAGGCATTCATTCACCAATACTACCAAGAAACCGAGCAATCAGGGTTTGAGCATCGTTGGGCCGAAATAGAAAATCAAATCCAAGAAACAGGCACCTACACCCACTCCTATGAAGAGCTTGATTATGGTGGTAAATTAGCATGGCGAAATTCCAATCGCTGTGTTGGCCGGCTATTCTGGAAAACGTTAAAAACCTTAGATAAACGCAGTGTTTCAACCTCTTTGGATTTCAGAGAAGCACTTATCCAGCATATTGAGACCGCCGAAACTCGTACAAAAATTAGAAGTACCATAACCGTCTTCGCTCCATTAAACTCAAATCAAGGCAGCGAGTTTCGTATTAAAAACTACACCCTATTAATGTATGCAGGATACGAAAGGGGTAGTAACATTATTGGGGATCCCAAGAACATAGCGTTTACTAAGCACTGCGAATCACTCGGATGGAAAGGTGAGGGTTCTCATTTTGACCTGCTTCCCGTAATTTATTCGATCAATGATGGGCCTGAACAGTGGTTTGAAATACCACGCAATAAAGTGTCCGAAGTGGACATACAGCATCCCGAGTATAAATGGTTTGCAGCCTTAGGCTTGAAATGGTACAAGCTACCCATTATCTCCTTCATGAGCTTGAATATTGGAGGTATAGTGTATCCAGCCGCACCTTTTAACGGATGGTATATGCTCGATGAAATTGCTACGCGTAACTTTGGGGATGAGCAGCGTTACAACATGCTTCCCGCCATTGCAGAACAATTAGGCTTGGACTTGACGAGCCCGTTTTGGAAAGAAAAAGCACTTACCGTGTTAAGTGAAGCTGTGTATTTTTCATTTGAAGCAGCCCATGCCACCATTGTGGATCGCCATAGTGCGGTGGAACAATTCATGAAATTCATGGGTCAGGAAAGCAAAGCAGGCAGGCAGGTAACAGGAGATTGGAGCTGGCTCATTCCGCCAAATGCTAGTTCAACCACAGCTATTTTCCACACTGAAATGAAGGATGAGCTCAAGTTTCCTAACTTTGTTTGACCTTCACGAGTAAGCTATTATGTCTAGCAAATCCTCACCCGAACTTGGACTCCGTCAAAATTGGCAACAATTTACGCTGTTGGTTCTCGTCAACGCTTTTGTAGGTGGAATGGTTGGACTCGAGAGGAGTATCTTCCCCGAATTTGCAGAACAGGAATTTGGTGTGCAATCTGCCACCGCCATACTCAGTTTCATAACCGCCTTTGGCTTTAGTAAAGCTATGGCAAATTACTTCACGGGCCGGCTCATTAATCAATGGGGACGAAGACGACTTTTACTCATAGGTTGGGTCATTGCGCTACCCATTCCCGTACTTCTTATCAACGCTCCCTCATGGAACTGGGTTATTTTCAGCAACATACTTCTGGGTTTAAGCCAAGGACTCACTTGGAGTGCGACCATAATTATGAAAATAGACCTTGTGGGTCAGAAAGATCGAGGCCTAGCAATGGGGCTCAATGAATTTGCCGGGTATTTTTCCGTCGGATTAATGGCGTTTTTGACCGGATTCATTGCCAGTGAGTTCGGTGTTACGCCATACCCTTTTTATTTAGGGATTGCCCTGGCACTAGCAGGGTTATTGACGACGGCGATTTGGGTTAAAGACACCAGCCAATTTGTACAGCAAGAACAAAAAACCGACCGCAACCCATCCCTAGATAATGTGTTCATACAAACCTCCTTCCGCCATAAAACCCTGAGCTCTGTAACCCAGGCTGGGCTTGTAAATAATCTAAATGACGGGATGATTTGGGGGCTATTCCCTATGCTACTTCTAGGGCTTAACTACCCCACCCAAACTATCGGATTATTAGCGGCTATATACCCAAGTGTTTGGGGATTTGGACAACTGTTTACCGGAAAAATGGCCGATCATTATTCCAAAAAAAAGATGCTATTCTGGGGTATGTTTGTGCAAGGTTTGGCGATTTTATTGATCCCATTCGCCATTGGTTTTACCCAACTCGCGGTATTAGCTGGTTTACTTGGTGCGGGTACTGCGCTGGTCTACCCCACCTTTCTCACCACCATAGCTAGCGCCACCTCTCCTCTTGAACGAGGAGAAAGCATTGGAACATTTCGGCTTTGGCGTGATCTTGGCTATGTCTTTGGCGCAATTCTTTCAGGTATATTAGCCGATTTTTTCGGCTTAGTTGTGGCTATACTCACCATAGGCATCCTTACAATTATTTCCTCACTGGTTATACAATTTCGTATGCCAAAAGAATAATGATAACACCGAGTCAAGGCGCTATCAATAGGTCAGTTATTTATGAAAAAATGGGGCAAGGGTACACGCACAACAGTACGATGCACACCTTGCTACCCTCTTGTCCTTAGGTGTTTTTTGATGCGATAACCCGAAAGGATACTATGTCAATCATTGTCATAGAGGCGTTCCGATTTTTCATGTTCCTCACGCACCCAATCTACCAGTGACTGCGGACCTAGCACCTGCACCTCTGCCCCGTATTTCATGATCAAATTGAAGAGCTCATAACTAAGAGCGCATTCCAATTCAAAGGTCATATGAATATCGTCTTCCTGAAGCAACGTTTGAGAGGCATGAATAGGTAAACTCCGTATATAATGTCCTAAAAGCCTAGAAAACCGAAGTTGGACTCTATGAATTGTAGTATCAGTAACATGAACTCCTACCATTTTGGAATAATCTTCTATATGGATATGGGGTTGCTTGCGGAAACTCTCGTTGCTTACCCGAAGATCATGAATACGGTCCAATCCATAGACACGACGCTTACCATCCCTCATTCGAATGCCCACTAAATACCAACGGCGTTCAAATTCCTTCAAAAAATAAGGTTGTACTGTCTGTTGGGAACGCTGCTCGGTTTTATATTTATGATGGGTAAACTCTACCACCTTACGATCTTTTATAGCTTTCATTAGAGGAACCAAGTAATCAATACCCTCAAAATCTGTGCGAGACTCCAGATATATATAGTCATCATGAACCGCCGTATTGCGTAAATATTCGATCATAAGCTGGTTTATTTGCCCTAATTCCAACAAATCTTCAAGAGAAAATATATCGGAAGATTCTTGCCAATCGATAAAATACCCTTTATGAGCAGCTGGTTTCCTTTTGTCTCGGAGGCCGTTCAAGCCCACTTAGATCGGCAGCCAATTGAGGGCAGCTTAGGACGCCCAATGGAAAGCCTAAAAACCATTATTGGCGAATGGGAAGCCGAGCATAACGAATCCCCGAAATTTGGAGCGGTGTTTCAGGAGTTTTGTCGCTGTGAAGCCATCTATGGGTATGGTGACCATCAAGTGCTTCGGATGTTCGAGGAGTTAACTAATTCTTAAAAGGCGGAAGTTGTTGATACAGGAAACTAAGTCCTTAAAAAAACCCCTCCATTCACGAAGGGGCTTATTGATACCATAACCACGTAGGTTAGTTAGTATAATGAGCAGTATTCAATTCAACTTCTTTGCGCCTATATGCCAGCCTATTTAATCAGCAACATTTTCTTAGTTTGTGAAAAGGCTGGTGTTGTGATTTTGTACAGATAAATCCCGCTCGAAACTCCAGAGGCATCGAATCGTACGGTGTACTCCCCTGCCGATTGCCGAGCATTCACAAGCGTTGCCACCTTCTGGCCCACATTGTTAAAGACCTCGAGTCGGACTTTAGTCGCCTCGGGCAACGAATACTGAATATGTGTACTCGGGTTGAATGGGTTCGGATAGTTTTGTTGCAAGGTGAAAGACTTGGGCTCTTCCGTGAGGTCCTCGTTACTGGTAACCATTCCAATGGCCAACACGATGGTGAACTCAAGCACTTCCCCATCAGGGTCAGTGATTCGAACATCCACATGAACCAAGCCTTCGTAGGCTGGAGAAAGTATGGACACTTTGTTGGCGCTTGGATCAAAACTGAGGAATACAACGGCGGTATCTATACTAGCTTCAATGTTTAGATCGGAGAAATCATCATCCACGTCAAATACCAAACTATCCAAATAAATCTCGAACAGCTGCCCCGCTGGAAAACTGAGCGTGTCGGGTATTTGGCTGAGGACAGGTGCATCATTTACCGCAACTACCACGACATCTAGGGTATCGTTCAGGCTTAACCCATCTTGATCAGTAACTTTAAGTACAAGCTGTCCTATACCATTGGTATCGGGTATGGAGGTAAAGTTTAGCACATTCGCCGAATCTATTGAGGCATTAACTAGAGGTGTGTTCTGCCCTGTTACCACCTCAAATTCGAGCGGCAATCCATCCGGATCGGCATACATCGTATCGAGTTTTACTATGTTCTTTGGCTCAAAATCTTCACTAAAAATCTGAGTACCGAATGCTTTAGAACGAATAGGGCCCATTTTTTGAACCTCCTCCACTGTAAATCCAAACCAGCTAGACCAGTCCGATACTCTAGCCGTAGCTGAATCGGCTGATTGTATTCTCCAATAGAAAGTCGTTCCATTGATTAGGTTCTGGTAACTGATCGTCGTGTCCTTGGTGGTATTGCTTAAGAAAACCGAACTGGTATCGAGACGTAGTTCAAAATTGTACCGGTCGGCTCCTTTCACGCTACTCCAAACAAAGTTAAGATCTCGTGGCGTACCGGTAGAGTCCTTGGCAGGTAACAATTGTATCGGGGTTGCTAACGCAACGAGTTCTTTGGTTTTCGTAGTAAAGCTAAAGGCCGCGCTCCAGTCCGAAGTGTCCTGCGCACCAATCACGCGAGCTCGCCAGTAGTAATTGGTCAAGTAGTCCAGACCGGTAACCGCAGTCGTAGTTTCGGTACCTGATCCGTCAGCCACAAGCCGGCTAAAGTCTGTGGTATCGGAGAGCTGATACTCATAGCTCACCGCTCCTGGGGCACTCGAAAAGATCAATGTTAAGGCCGTATCTAAGTCCGCCGCTTCATTGGCTGGGCTAAGCAGCACTGGCACAGACGCTGGAATAGCCGCTGTTTCAAAGGTTCGAGCAACCGAATAGGAACTTTCTCCACCCGCGTTCACCGATTGCACCCTCCAATAGTAGCGAGTAAACGGATCCAAGTCCGAGACTTCAAGGCTGGTATCCGATACGCTTTCCTCAACTACGGGCGTAGAAAAATCCTCAACCGCAGATAGCTCAAACCCATACGTTTCGGCTCTATCTGCAGCATTCCATAGAAAGCTAATAGGCGCTTGAACACGAGTTAGACTGTCCTCAGGACTTACCAAAGTTGGAACCACAGGAGCTTCAATGACGGTGGTAAAACTACGGAATCCACTCCACTCCGATTCACCCCCTAAGTTGGAAGCTCGAACGCGCCAATAATAGGTAGTCAAGTACTCTAATCCATCGACGGATAGCTGGGTAGCGGTAAGCATCGAATCCACCATCAACCCACTAGACAAGGAATCCGTCGCCAATTGCACCTGATACTCTGCGGCATCCTGAGAAGCCTCCCAATCTAAGACCAAACTCGTATCTTGATTCACCGCACCTGCCAAAGGGGTACTTAGCACAGGTGTTAATGGCGGATCGACTCGGATAATATTCACCTCACCATCTCGCGAAGTGGTAGTGGGCACCGTAGGGCCTGGTTCATCAAATGTGAGATAGTCCAAATACAGTGCGATTTCATCGAGATGCTGTACCGCTTCTTTAGGCGCAAAATGTACATATACCAGAGGATCCGTACCCCCCAAATAAGAGGTTCCCGCAACCGCAATCTTGAGCTGCTGACCCAGGGTCGCCTCAGCGGAAGCTCCATCGCTTTGCGTACCGTCCGTTTCAAGTCCCAAAAATTTGAGCTTGGTCGTATCGTAGCTAAACTCCGAAGTAAAGGAGAGCACATTGAAAGGTGCTAAATCACCAGTGGTTCTCAGAGCTACGGTAAAGCTATCGGGATAACTAATCCGAATAGAATCTAAGGTGGCATCAAAATCATTGACTCGCACATTCACCAATCCCGATTTAAAATTTTGCGCATCCACCGCATTCACCAAGGCATCCCCACGGTTCAACCCGGTAAATAATCCGGAGTTTGCATCCATCGAAGCAATGCTCGAATCATCCACTTCCCAAATGTAAGGAGCGGTACCTTCGCCACCAGAGACCTCAAAACTAAGCTGCTCGCCAATGCTTACAGCGGTGTCTGGGATATTCAGGTTAATAACAGGCTTTGCCAGCACCGTAAAGCGTCCATTATTGGTCGCTACCGATAGGTCTTCGTTCAATTTCACCCTGTTAATATTCAGGTTAAAACTACCGGTATTGATATCTTTCACCGAAAAATTTAAAAAATAGAGCGTCCCAAATCCTTCTAGGGTGTCCGTACCCGCCGAAGCAATATTAATGGCCCCCGATTCTACCCGCACAGTAGGTGCACCCCAAGCTTCGGTCATGGTGCCTTCCGCACTTACCCCATTAAACTGCACATAATTGGGATTGTAGGTAATCTGTAAATCGGTTGAAAGTACCCCTAGTCCGGTAACATCCGAAACATACACCGGCAATGCGATATCCCTTGTTTGGCGAACCGATGTATCGGGAATAGTAACTGCAAGATCATTGATAACCGAAGATTGTACCCGGAAAAAAGCGGTTGAATCTCGAAGCCCTTGACCATCGGCGGCTTTCACTTGCACCAAACCGTATCGCTTGCTACGAAACATTCCGGTTTCATCAATCGTCCCAATGGTGGTATCGGTAACCGACCAAATAACCGGAGGCTCAATATATCCCGATAGGTTAAACTGCAGAGAATCTCCTTCAATGATGGAGATAAACTGGCTTCGAGGTTCAATCCGGATACCTTTTATAGTCCATCGAGCTCCTGTGGCATTCACTTCTGGCTCACCCTCATTAAGAGTAGCCTGGGTAATGGACACATCGGTATACTGAAAGTAGCTTACCTCATTTTTCGCCTTCACCTTCAGATACACCAAGGTTCCCGTACCCGTTATGGCCGAGGTGCTGGCAAAAGCAAGGGTATTCGTTCCAATATTGAACAGTATACTAGAGGTATTTTCAAGCATGGCACCCTGCTTTTCGACCCCTGTAATTTCAAAGATAGATTCATTTGAATTGAATACGAAGGTACCCGAAAGTACATTGTCAGATTCGCTAAGGGGCGAAACAAGTAGAGGAACCAATATCTCCTCGCCTGCTAAGGCGGCGGTATCGGCGAGGCTCACATTAATGGTCTGCGCCTGTACCTGTCGATACGGTCCCATCGCTGCCCAAAGCCCTACTAAAAGTAGGCCGAGCAGCTTCCAAGGTGCGTTATTTTTTCTGGTTGAATGCATAAATACTCCCTTTAAGATACTTTAGCCCTTACTTAATAAGTAGCATTTTTCTTATCTGAAAGTATTGTTGATTATCGTCCCCTAACACATCTATGCGTAGTAGATAGGTACCGCTACTAAAGCCAGCGGCATCCCAACGTAGGGTGTATCGACCTGCCTTTTGATTATCATTCACCAAGGTTTGAACCTGTTGCCCCAGCAAAACAATTATAAGATAATTACCGATCCTTCCTCTGCGACTCGGTAACCTAAAGATTTAACATAATCACGCTCAGGGCTGTCTAATACAAGCGGATTTGTATGGTTAAAGTGGGTAAATATAATCTTTTGCTTCTCAACTGAGGAAAGTTTCCTAAAGCGATGGATACTTTCTTGGATAAATGGGTGAGGGATTTCTGACATATCACGCCCAGGAAGCTCGTTGGAATCGTAGAATGTACCATCTAGCAAAGCATAATCCACTTTCAAAATCTCCTCCTCAATCGCTCGCTCCCATACTTCCCACTTATTAATATCCGGAATATAGAGTAAAGAGGTTTCACCATGCTGTATCTTATAACCAACTGTTTCGGAATACTCATCGCGATGAGGAACAAGGAAAGGTGTTACACTCAGCTCATTTGTTAAGAATGTTGGCCGATCTGCCTGTAAACTGTTAAGCATTATATTTCTGTAATTAACAAGTTGGCTCCATGGTCCATTGCTTTTTAAATAATTGGACAATATAGGCATGGCATATACAGCAACCTCTTTGGCCCCCATGGCTTCATGGCCTAATTGCATGAGCCCGGTGTAATGACCGATGTGAGCATGGGTTATAAAAATTCCATCTAATGAATACGTTGGAACCTGCTGTTTAAGAGCTTGAAGTTGATATTTAAAATCTGGGGTAGCATCAAATATCCATGTTGACTGACTGGATGGGTCGACTAAAGCAATTGAACTTACATGCCTAGGACCGACCTCACCTTGCCAATACCGTTTACATTGGTCTTTTTCACAGCCGATTTGAGGGAACCCAGCGTCCTGCGCAATGCCTAATATTACCACATAAGGAGTGCTTAGATTCGAAGGTCTTAGGGTATTCCCAGAGATGTCTACTATAACCGAATCCGCATTAGCTGGGGGCAATGGTAAGGTGTTTTGAACATCAACACATGTACCCAGAAAGAATAATTTGATTAATACTAAATACTTCAACACCATTAACTTTTCGGAAAAATTAAAATTCTATGGAGGAATAATAGTCCTGTAAAATGTGAAACGCCTGTTTTTTTACACCTTGCTCAGAAATTAATCCTTTTCGGTTAAAATCGGCTTGGATACGCTTGAGGTGACGGCGATGCGATCTAAAATCCATCAGAATCCACGGCGATGTTCCCGCTAAAAAGTCGATGTTTTTTAACATTTCGATATTATTTCGGTATACCGAAGCTTGATATTCCTCCGTCCATCGCTCGTTTTCTTTTCCATGTAACCCTTGAAGAGCTCCTCCTCCAAACTCACTAACGATCATTGGCTTATCATAAGCTGATTTCCAAGTAATATCCTTACAAGAGTCTGGGGTTCCACCATACCAGCCACAGTAACTATTTATGCCAATGACATCAACATAACGACCAAGTGGATCATCAATATAATTTTCTCCCTTTTTTCGTGAATGTATTTCTAGTGCCGCGGTAATCAATCGGGTATGATCTAATGATTTAGTCCGGTCAACTAACCTAGTTAAAAATTCTAATCTTTCATCCCCAAGGGGTGTTTCATTGGCAACAGACCACATCACTACCCCTGCTCTATTTTTATCCCGAGCAATCATCTCTTCCAACTGCTGTTCTGCATTCTGGTAGGTTGCCTCATTATCAAATAGTACCGTCCAATACACCGGTATCTCAGACCAAACCATAAGCCCCATTCGCTCGGCTTCCCGAACCATTTCCTCATTATGAGGGTAGTGGGCTAGGCGAACAAAGTTAGCCCCTAATTCCTTCGCCCAACCAAGGAGTATTCGTACTTCTTCTACTGTTGTTACTCTACCGGTTTTGAAAGGTGCCTCCTCATGAATACTGATTCCTTTCAAAAATACCGGATCACCGTTGAGGAGAATCTTTGAACCCTTGGTTGAAATCGTTCGAAAACCGATTTCATCAATCAACTCATCTTCTTTATACGTAAGCACTACTTCATACAATTTCGGCGACTTCGGGGACCATAGTACAGGATTCGCTTCTAAGCTAAACTTGGCTATTCCCTGTTCACTAACTTTGGATTGTAAGGTAGATCCAAGTTCTGGTATGGATAGAGTCACTACTTCACCTAGACTAGCAGATTGCACTTTTGCCCAGCCGATAATTTCCTTTTTGTCATTGGGATTTAATTGTATGAAATAATCATAAATATGTTTTTTTGGCGTATAGATTAATTTCACAGATCGGGTAATACCCCCATAATTCCACCAATCAGTATTGATTGTGGGGATGGCTTCTCGCTTACGTTTATTGTCCACTTTTATAACCAATAAATTTTCCTGAGGTTTTATTTTACCCGTAACATTTAACGAAAATGACGTGTATCCGCCTATATGCTCTCCCACTTTTTCACCATTTAAATACACTTTTGCCTCATAGTTGATCGCACCAAAATGCAGATAAAGTTCTTGATCGTCATTAAAGTCTGCATCAAAATTAGTCTTATACCATACTGTTCCCTCATAGTAATACAGTTTTTCAGATTGGGTGTTCCAATCTCCTGGAACCATTAATAACTCGTCGGTATCAAAATTATATTCAATGAGCTCAGAAGGATCCTGCATCTGTCTATCCATAAAATACCCATCCTCCCGTGGCTGCCATCGGTAATTGTAATAGCCATTCTCAAGAGGATCGACGATTATAGACCATAATCCATCGAGGGTTTGTGTATGACGCCCTTGAATATTTTGCAAGGTGTATGTTTGCTGCCCTTGGTCCTGTGCACTTAAAACTGGGGTAGCTAGGACCAATAATAGTAAGCAGCTTATTAGTTTATTCAATGTTGACATATGAAAAATTCTTTGTCGTGGGAGGGTTCATCATCATAAGTTTACAAATACACAAAAACATGTTTAAACAATTAATTGACAAAAAAAATCACCTTTATCAATTACTTGGTTGCATACTAAGTAACTAATAAAGGTGGCTTTGTCAACTAACAACGTGTTGGTGTGAAACTTAAATCAATGGAATGGGTCTCAATACTCTATTTAACTAAAAGCATCTTTTTGGTCTGGGAAAAAGACGGCGTAGTAATTTTATAGAGGTAAACCCCTGAGGACAACTCTGTGGCATCGAAGCTTGCTGTATGAGATCCTGCAAGTTGCTGTGTATTGACCAATTCCATCACCTTTTGCCCTAGACTATTGAACACCTCTAGCCGAACATGAGTTTGCTCGGGCAGGTTATATTGTATCTGAGTTACTGGATTAAAAGGATTTGGGTAGTTTTGTGAGAGTAGATATTCCTGTGGTTCTAAAACATCTTGTTCAATGGTCTCCTGTATAGTAACCCAATTAGATTCATTAAACTGAGCACGCGCCTCAAATGCAGTGGTTTGTATATTCGATACCCGCATTGTTGGATTGATTACCGGAGTTAGACCAAACATTGAAATACGCTTCGTAACTCCATCCACATGCGTAAGTACCTGCCAATCGCTGGCTAAACCAATAGGTTGAACCTCTGTATTCGCATCAACTTCAAGGGTTATGGAGTATAGTGATTCATCAGACTCACTCATTTGCAGACGTAGTTCATAGTCGGATTGTTGGCTATTTATTTCACTGCCGTCCAAAGCAACCATATCCCAAGCTAGGGAAGGTTTCCATGTGGCCTCTTTTAAAACGTGATTGGTGGAAGAACACGACAGTGTGGTTGGTAATCCTACCGTCTCACGCAGTACAAAATAAGCATCATAGGCAGTAACCGCCCCATTATCGGTTACATCACCGGCAATAAACGCAAGTCCTTGTAAAGGGTATTGTGGGGCTAAACGGACGGTATGCCGCAAAATATATGCCGCATCTAGCGCGGATACCCCAAAATCACCCGTTACGTCCCCACATTCTAGTCGGGTAACATCTACCCGTGCATCTGAGCTGTAAACAGGAGGCACACCCTCATTCAGCATCACATCTTCTAGGCGAATAGTCGATACTCCGCCCGTTTTATACGAAATTTTCAGGTCCGTTAAGGCTCCTTTCTTGGTTATTGGATCGATTCCCACTCCAGCTACAATTATTTGCCCAGGTTTCTCTGTATTATATGTCACATCGTAGCTGGATGTTAAGGTAGCATCATTATCTAAAAGATCCACTTTTATAGAGTCTGGATTGAACCGGACAGTATACTGAAAGGCATTGAACCCGTCTTGCGGCACATCGTTAATGTAAACAGATGTATACGTTGTATCTATACTAAGCACCGTTTGGTCAGGTATAGAAACCACGATTGGATTAGCAATTTTTCTAAGGTACACATCACTCAGATTCACCGGTATATCAGATTGGCCAAACTCGAAGCTAATTTTGAGATTAGGTCGTATTTCGTCCAAAGTAAATTCAACCGTATAGGAATTTTTATCTGTAGTTATATCGTACCATGCTCTATTATACTCATGATAGGGTTCTTGATCTTGTCCAATAAATACCCATCCTTTCCGCTCTGCATCTGCCTTAACAGAAAAGCTTAACGCGTAGGTAGCTCCAACTTCAAATTTAGCCACCTGTGAACTCGTTAAATGTTGATTTAACTGCACACTCCAAACCTCTGGTCCACCACCATTAGTGATGTTTTCGACCCTAATCTCTTGGTTAGATATCTGAGTATTAGCTAAAATCCCTAACCCCTCTTCAGTCCATAAATCCCAATAGGTATTGAGTTCCGGTTGGTTGAAGTTCGGGTTAATGACCATGTTATCATTTTCATAAAGATTGGAGCAATTACCCCAATTTGGGGCTAGCCCTTCTGTCGAAAAACCAAAGCCTTCGGGCTCATTGGCAAACACATCCACGCACCAGCCCGAAAGGTCCTGAGAAAAGGCATTATTTTCGACAAACATGTAATCCATACTCGATACATTGGCCACTAGCCAATTTGATATATCATGGTTAAAACTCATATGACTAAACATATCCGTCATATCATTTACACGCGACACATCCCAGGAATTCAGTGGTTGATTAAATGTATACGCCTTGTGAAACATGAACGACATGTCTCTTACATTTGATACGTCCCACTGCTCCAAGTTTTGATCAAATGAGTGCGCATTTCTAAGCATAGCGTGTGTATTTAACACATTTGACATATCCCAATTGGATAGGTCTTGATTAAATACTAAGGCACTGTCAAACATCAATGGTGTAAATTCAGCACTCCCCATGTTCCATGCCCCAATCGGTTGATCGAACGCCAACGCTTTGTTAAACATACGTCCAAACTCGTGTCCAGAGGAAACATCCCAGTTTGAAATGTCTTGATTGAAAGAACTAGCCTCCCAAAACATTCCATGAAATGACTCCACACTTGATACGTCCCATTTAGATATATCTCCATCAAAATTAGTAGCACCACCAAACATATAGTTCATAAACCGGACATTTGAGGTATTCCAGCTTGAAATATCTCCGTTGAATGACTCAGCGTAAAGAAACATAGTTGAAGTTAGGGTATCTGCACTCAAATCCCAGTTATTTAGATCCTGGTTAAAGGATATTGCCCCCCAAAACATAGAGCCTGTTCGCCTTACATTACTGGTATTCCAACTGTTAAGTGGCTGATTAAACGCATGCGCTTCTGCAAACATTGTAGCCATATCGGTCACACTCGATACATCCCATGAGTCCAAAGGCTGATTGAAGGTGTGTGCGTTTAAAAACATTCTATACATCGTAGTTACTTGCGATGTGTTCCACCCACTTATATCTTGGTCAAACGTGATTGCCCCGTCAAACATATGAGCCATATCAGTTGCACTAGCGGTATTCCATGAACCAATGGGTTGGTTGAAATTCTGTGCATAAGAAAACATATGCCTGAAATCTTGCACATTGGAAACATCCCAAGCGTTTAGGTGTCCATTAAAATCAACCGCTTGTTCGAACATATGCCTCATCTTAGTCACATTCGAGACATCCCAATCTTCAAGACTCCAGTCAAAACTCTGTGCATCGAAAAACATTTCGGACATATCCGTTACACTCGAAGTATTCCAAGCACCTATATCTTGGTTAAAGGAACGGGCATAACGAAACATTTTGTGCATGTTGGTCACATTTGATACATCCCAAGCGCTAATATCCTGATTGAATACATGAGCATCATGAAACATAGCCACCATTGAGGTCACGTTGGACACATCCCAGTGCGAAATATCTTCGTTAAACCCATAGTCCATAAAAGCTTGGGTGAAGAACAAATTATCCATATTAGTGATACCACTCGTACACGTGGTAGCTGCATTTTCTGGAGTAATTTCTACTTTGGTTCTTTTTATGTAGGATGTACCATTTATTATGCCAAAATCTCCAAAACCAGCGACATCACATACAACAGTAATCCCATTATTATGGAGATAAAACGGTGGCATAACTACATCAAACTCAATTTCTACTCTAATTCCATATTCTCCAGTTCCGACTCCTTCAATTTCAAGCTCTCGAAAAAGTGACGCCACCTCTGAATTGCTAATTACTTCTGGAGTTATTTCTTGGTAGATATGATACTCCGCCCATCCGTCAGGATCATGATTTATGTATTCTATGGGCCCGTCATACACGTCAACCAGTTGGAATGATTTTACGTCCGCAGGTGAAATGCTTCCATTTGTCGGGTATTCTCTCATGTCTATACCAATTCGGTGACGACCGTCATTTTCATTCCAATCGTAAAGAACAACCCATTCCACCTCACCAGGTGTGGAAAAAGCTTTAAAATCTTGAGCTTTTAGGGTCACTCCGCTGAAAAGATATATCATAACTAGACATAGCAATCCAATAGAAAATCGTCTAACTGACTTTTTCATCTAACTTCACCTTTTATTTAGAATCATTTATTAAGAATCAATTTATGTAAAAAAACCGCTTGCTCCTATTTGAGGATTTAAATAGAGGCACTTTTTCTAGACCATATTTTTCTAGACCATATTTCAAAAAAGGACTTCCCGTTTCACCTAAGAAGCCCATCGATTCACTGTATAATCTTCTTACTCAAAAATTCTTTTTGTTCAATTTCATTTTGCACAATAGCAACCTAATTACTAGCCTTATAAAGCCTTAATGCATGTTTTTACGCAATGGTTATATAACCTCTTATTTGCAAACCTTTACATTTTAGTAAATACTCCACTTACCTAATGTAACCATTGTTACACATGAGCTACTGGCGAAAAAACTAAACGGCAAGCAGTGCTATTACTCTTCTGACAACATATAAGGCACTATGTTGTATTTGAAGGAGAAACCACTTTCAACGGATCCTTCAATGAGCCCAAACCAACCTCGATCTTCCCAAACCGAGCTGGACATACCTTCCTCTAAGGCAGTTTGAACCACTGTGCGGTAGTAGTTTCGAACTAAGTCGGTGTTTCGTTGGGGCTGGTTACCATCTCTACCCACTCCAAATTCTCCATAATTAATAGGAACCCCTAATTCACGGCCGTGTGCAGCAACGGCTCGCATACTATTAGCAGTTAGCTGGTCTCCTGGATAAGCGCTATTGTCTCCAGTTTCCCCGCAAAATTCCCAGGGATCGTAGGAATGCACTTGAATAGCTAGGTAGTTATCCTGTCCCTGACCTGGTAGTTGAGAGGGTGTTGGATACACCGAAAATATTTGATTGTGATTACCATAGGCGTTAGTGGCGATCATCACTGTGCGCTGCAGATTATTTCCACCTGTAGCCCGAATGGCTTCTACACCTAAGCGCATCACTCCCCGCGTAAATAACAGCGCTTGATCGCTTACAGGAGATACTTTGGTGCCCCAATGCCCAAAGGCTCCTTCAGGTTCATTCAGTATTTCAAAAACGAGATAATGATTGTACTCTTTAAAGTACTCCGCAATGTCGGTCCATAAAGTCTGAAGCTTATCGTTGTAGTAGGCGCTTCCATCATAATTTGCTTTAAAACTGCGTTCGTGATGAGCATTCAACACTACATAAAGCTCGCGTTCAATCGCAAAGTCAATGACTTGCTTGAGCACTTTAAACCTAGGATGCTCGAAGTTTACATTCCCATTATCATCGGTTAAGGCAGTCCCATTTACCGGATCCATCCACGTTGTAGGAATTCGTATATGTTTCATTCCCGCTTGCTCATAGGTGGCTATAATTGCGGCGAGTTCAAAGAAATTGAACTGGTGAGCCCCAAGATCGAAGACATTGCCAAGATTTATACCCGATGCCATTTCTAGAGTAACTTGCGTAGCAGTGGGGAAATCGCCTTCTCCATTAGATTGAGAGGAGGTGGGATTGTTGCAGGCAGACAGAAATAGCAGAAGCAATGTTAATAAAACAGCATGTATTTGATGCATAATATGGATATTCTAACGTTTATGATTGCACTATTGATTATGAATGGCTAGTAAATTATGGTTGTGAAACCGGATTATTGATAATCTCAAAATACCCAATCGGTACGCAGCACAAGCAGATGCTTTAGGGGCTCTCCTGTAAATAATTTACGCGTCCGGTATTGGATACCGACTTTTATAGGAGTACCTAGTACCTGGTTTGTCACCGCAATGTTTAATCTGTTTTCGTAGCTCTTTTTATTCCCATTGAAATCGAAAAGAAAATCGTTGGTAATCTTTCGTGAGGCAAACTTCGAATGATTGGGAAATAGATTAAAGTCGAAGGAATACCACCACCGATTACTGTATTCTTTTTTAAATCGTTGCTCAAAACGCAGCCGCTGACGCAACTCAATGGCATTGTTATGAGCATATCCTATGACTTGAACCGGGCGATACTCATTTTTAGAACCAACCGGTAATAAGTTATACCGCCGATAAATAAACTGAGCACTGAGCGAAAATGCTCCCCATGCTCCTATATTTCGTTGTAAAGCTTGCTGAAAAAACACCAATTCTGGTTGGTCATAGCTAGTAAAGTCCGAATAAAAAAGCGTTTTCGAACTAAGTTGTTCTTCTCCATTAAAATTTATAGGTATGGTGAATCGATTAAAGCTTAAAAGGTCAATATCTTGGGAGAATAGTGGCAGGGAGAAGGCTCCCAAAAATAGAAACCAAAGTATCGTGTGAACGAGTGCGATTTTTTTCATATCGAAAAATACCCATTTTTTTAGCAAGTTTCGTTTTGTAATAGTAGATTTTGCGCATTATAACTCCTAATCCTTCATGTATGAACCAGTACCCTGTAAAATCACCTATCCATCACCTAATGCAGCTGTTAAGTCTTGTGTTGATCATGGTCTTTTGTAATTTCTTTCTATCCTGCAAAAATAGATCTATACAAGACTCTCCAACGGTGAGTTCTGGTCATATTGACTTTTACCAGGCGTATATTTCTACCCATGTCCCCTCTCGAGACGTAGCCATTTGGCTCCCTGAAGACTATCCTACCCAAGCCCCTTACCAGGTATTATACATGCATGACGGGCAAATGCTCTTCGATTCTACCACTACTTGGAACGGTCAGGAATGGGGGGTTGATGAAACCCTGTCCCACTTAATTCGCAACGGAGAAGTCCCTCCAACCATAGTTGTTGGCATCTGGAATACACCTAATCGGCATTCCGAATATTTCCCACAAAAGCCTTTTGAGCGCCAATCCAAAGCCAAGCAAGATTCCCTTATCGCCCACGCCAAACGAGGCCAAAACAGCTTATTCTCCTCTCCCATATACTCAGACCGCTACCTCTCCTTCCTGGTTGATGAACTCAAGCCATTTATTGACTCCAATTACAAAACCGCCACAAAGCCAGAACATACCTTTATTGCTGGTTCTAGTATGGGTGGTCTAATTTCACTATATGCACTAGCAGAATATCCAGATATTTTTGGAGGAGCAGCGTGTTTATCTACTCATTGGATTGGAACTTTTGAGTCTGAATTCAATGATTTTCCTGAGTTATATCGATCTTACCTACGAGAAACCCTACCCATTCCAAACGAACACAAATTGTATTTCGATTTTGGAACCCAAACATTGGACTCCCTATACGAGCCTTATCAGACCAAAGTGGATGAGATCATGCGTGAATTAGGCTATGATCAGACGAATTGGTTGTCTCGAAAATTTGAAGGAGCAGACCACAGCGAACGATCATGGAAAGCTCGCCTATCTACTCCTCTTAAATTTTTACTTAATTAAGGTCATCTTCTTAGTCAAACTCTGACTATTCGTGATCAACCTATACATATAAATGCCAGAAGCTAAATTAGAAGCGTTAACATTTATTCTATGTTGACCAGACTCCAATCGGTCATTCACCAAGGTCAATACCTGCTGTCCCAATAGGTTATATACAACCAAACTAACATCCTGAGCTTTATTAAGCTCGAAACTAATGCTGGTCGTTGGGTTAAAGGGATTTGGATAGTTTTGATATAAGACCACTGATTCAGGTACCGTATTCTCTTGTTCTGAATTTGTTAAATCCAGACTAGCATACAATAATTCACCCTCAGTTGAGTGAATATAAACAGATAACGAATCACTCATGATTGTTTGATCTAATGAATCCATTAAACTTCCATGAAGCGTCATATTCCAAGTCACTGGTATTAATTCAGGAGCCAAATCAATTGGAAAACTCCAGTAGTCATGAATAATTCTCAAATCCATTGAGAAATCCATATACGCATATTCAGGTAAGGTAGCATCTGTCATGAAGTTTTCTAAATCATAGTCTGATTCAGCAATCATCATCATGAGCTCATTGCTATCCATGTAATCCTCAGGTAAGGCTTTTAGAATGCTAAAATCAATAGACTCATCCATGTCATCTTCACCCACTGTATATACTTCCCAGACACCATCCATTTCAACTTCGAGCACTAATATCGAATCAATTGAAGGCTCATAAGCATAGATGCTCCACCATTCTGAATAGCCCATAGGCATCAAGTGAATTCCATGATCTAACTCTAACTCACTAAGATCTAAGTCTAGAGTCGAGTAGTCATATGACGTCTCGCCTCCTAGCATCACCGCCTGAATTCCCAACGAATCCAAGGCTTCTTGCGCCATAGCTACCGCTTCACTGAATAATATACCCGGCATCTCAGGCTCAAATCCCTCCCCATATCGCT